>Ga0157359_1000367_pt1 | contig 16021 bp, 10 predicted proteins | sample AttcapACBM3_FD_111482 | JGI IMG/M metagenome (GOLD analysis project Ga0157359, IMG submission 111482) | Fungus gardens microbial communities from leaf cutter ant in Botucatu, State of São Paulo, Brazil - Atta capiguara ACBM3 | ecosystem: Host-associated > Fungi > Mycelium > Unclassified ...
CAAACTATTCTTGATGATATATAGTATATTACATAACAATAAGTATTCATAGAGATACAAGCATATCAATATAGTAACATAATTAGTTACCTTCTAAAATTAGCCTGACAGCTGCTATGACAGATGATAGCCCCATCAAGTATGAGTTTTGATTATATGATAGAAATAGCTTGTGCATAGACCATTACTCTTTTGTATATATACTTTTATATCTGAGAATTAGACCTTAGACTTAACAATATTAATCTTTATTCTTTATTATTTGTATTGATCTTAATCATCATTGTCATCATTATTGAACTTCTGAATCACTCCTAAATTCAGATCTTACAAATAAGTGAGTAGTTTATTTTATAATACTCTCCAACCTCTTCTAGTATGGATCAAATTTGTTTATCCTATCTTGGATATCTATGTTGGTCTAAAATAACTTCATAGATCTCTCTCTCTTGACATCTGATGTTGTAGCAACTACTAGTCAAAAGACCAATAGTAATACAAGTAATAAATCTCAAGACAAATATTAAGTAGGGATTATAAATAACCCTACCCTAATGTCCATGCATTGTCCATGAGTATACTATATATATACTATGAGATGAATATGCTATATATATATATCTTGTTATCATTCTTCTAGTCTCTTCTTTCAAAGTCTAGGTCTATGACCTCATATCATGAGATATGTCATGTGACTGCAGTCATGTGCCTTCTTCATTGTCAAAGAAAATAAAAGAAAAAAAGAAAAGAAAAATCAAAAGAAAAGAAATATTAAATCAAGAAAAATAGATAAAAGAAAAGAAAAATGTTAATGTCCAAGCACACCATAACATCTGAAGATCACTAGTAATCAGGATAACTTGTTTAGCAGTTACATTTCAGATAACTACTCTAGATATACTAACTAGTATATAATCTAGTAGTATATACTATAATAGACATCCTAAAAATCAACTAAAACTAGCACTTCCCTTCCAGTGTTAGCAATGATGTATCTCACCACTTTTTGGTGATATTTTACACATTAAGTTCCTAGTTTCCAATCCAAAATATGTGACTTGTGCAACTTGTAGAGATATAGCATATAAGCTGAAGTTAAAGATCATTCTACTCTGTTTTTCATATTCTTGGATAATGTAATTTACTTAGTTCTAAATATCTAAAATGCCTCTTCTGGATCTTAGATAACAAGGTATGAACTATATCTAACAAACTGATTACATAGTTTTTTCATGATCTCTATAAAACTTCAGACTCTATTTCTGAGGATTTTAGTATATCCAGAGTAGTTATCTGTCTTATTCAATCCTTAGATATAATCTTAGCTACTAAGTACTAAGTATTTAAGATGTATAGATACTCTGTAGTTTCTCACCTTGAAAATCAACTAGTATAGTATACTATTCTGGATACCTATGCTTAGAACTCCAACTTTCTATCAGTACATACTTTCTAAGTATAACTATTACAACATATAGAGATACAGCATACCTGCTAAAGCCAAGGTTATCTGAAATCCATATTCACATATCACAGATAATATTTCCATAACTTTTTCAATATTTTTCATAATTTTCTCATAGATAGTTTTCTCTTCTGAATATATTTCTTATCTAGCAATGTCTAACAAATACCAACTTCTTAGTAGAATTTGTAAACATCTGTCTGAGATTACATAAGTAAAAATATCATGCAATTTTCAAATATTGTGTAAGAAGAGCTTTACTGTACTCTCCACAGTGATTATTATATGTATCAGGATAAAATGAATCCTTTTAAATACTAAATCAACTACTGTTATCACTGCTTCAACTGCAGACTTTGGGAGTTTGACAAAAAAGTCCACACTGATAGTTTTCCACCTTATATCTAATACTGGTAATAAATGCAGCTTACCAAGAGATAAGTATTAGGTTAGTTTAGTGTACAAGCAAAGATTGCAAGCACTGATATATTAATCTATGTACCTTAACATTTAGAGCTACCAGTAATTTTAAGAGATCAGTTCCAGAGTTTTCCATCTGCCTAAATATCTGGCTACCTTCAAATTGTAATACAATGGAATCATTTTTTATGGAGATCTATAGTATTAAGAATGTATATTTTATTATAGAACAACAAGAGATCTTCATTTTCAAACTACTCTACAGAATATAATGACTTTACTACAAACTTTCAGAGTTTCTTTGTAGTTCTAGTTATGTGTTTCTTCTATTTACCAAGCTGATTTTTACATCTAATATCTTTTAGAAATGTCTTCTTCTCATCCTTTAGTTTTATATTTTAACACTCAAATGGCAAGAAACTTTAGTTTGAGTAGTACTATATCTTAGCTATTTTTAGACCATTTTTTATAATAAACTTGTTGTAAAAATACATTAGGCTTTCTTATAGAGTAATAGTACAATATAAAATTAAACCATAATAAGTACAGAGATTACTATACTTACTTTAAGTCTAGCTTCTTAGCTGTTATGAGATACTCAAGATTTTTGTAGTCCATTTAAATTTTAACTAAGGTTATAGCTTTTTCTAAGAAGTAATATTATTCTTCTAGTATATAAATAATTGCAAGTATCTTTTTGTCATATATCTCATAATTATATTTTACTAGAGAAAAAGACTTGCTAAGAAATATAACTAGATGCTACTTACCATCTTTCTTTGAGACTTGGGAGAGTATGGCTTCTATTACAAAATCTAAGTTATCAGCTTTGATATAGAAGTAGCTAGAAAGACTAGTATTGGTGTTATGATAATAGTGCCCTATGGACTAGTAACTTAGTATATATAAGATAGATAGTTCCATACTAGGAACTTCATTGAGTTCTCTTGTGTTATCTAATACAAGGTTCTTTTTTATTGACTTGCTCTAAAGTTTTTGAGTTATAATGAGGTGGTTAATATAGGCTAATCACAAACTTGAGAGAGTTTATCTCAATCTGATTCTCTGAAGTAACAAGACTCAAGTACTCAATATGCTACTTAGTAAATTTGTATTTTTTGGAGTGTAAAAATAGCTTGTACTTGGTCAAAATTTCCAAAACTTTATGAACTGCCTTATGGTACTCTTCTAATATCCAAGTAAAAATCAAAATATTGTTCAGGTATACTATTATGATACCTTCTGCTATGATGTTCCAAAAGATGTTATTTATTATAGTTTGGAAAGTAGCAGAACTGTTTTTAATACTAAAGAATATTACTAATAGTTTGAAAAGACTATATTTTGTGTAAAAGACTGTCTTCCACTTGTTACTGAACTTGATTTGAATATTATTAAAGCCTTAACATATATCTAGCCTCATAAAGTATTGAGTATTCTAGAGTTTCAGAGCTCAGAGATTAATGGTAGTAGATACTTATTCTTGATAGTAAGTATATTAAGGTTTCAATAGTCTTGTACTAAATATAAGGACCTATCTTTTTTCTTGATAAGAAATACTAGTGTAGCTATAAAAGACTTCAAGAGACATATCTAGCCAGTTTGGAGGTTTTCAATAGTAAACTTGTCCAATTTGGAATAATCCACAGGAAACAGAAGGTATATCTTTGATAGCTTGAATTGGACAAGCTCAATAGTGTAATCTTATAATAGTCCAGAAAAATATTCAAGTCTTCCTTGGCAAAGACTAACTTGAACTATTATACATACAGAAGAAAAAACAAAACTTTATCCAAGGCTTAATTTCTGTAAAAAAACTTCTAATAGTTACTAGAAAGAGGTTATAGTTATATAGAGATTAAGGCTGGAACATTTGGGAAGTAAATAAGTTAGGTAGTAGTAGTTATCTAACTCTTCCTCTTGTTATACACTGGTTTGTAGAGCATTTTATATATTATTATATAAATAATTTTGCCATTTTCCAACTTTTTTGTAGCTTCTCAAGAAAATTCTTCATTTTTAGTAATTTCATCTTTATTGTTAGATCTTGTTTCTATAGATGTTTTCAAAAATTAAGTTTGAATAGTGTATACTCTGTAGCTGAGTGTCTTTTGTTATATACTGGAATTTTGCTACTGGCAACTATTCTTTTTAATTGTCTCATTGATAATTGATATAACACCACAAGAATAATTTGACCTCCTAGTTGACTCTTTCTATTTCACTGTCTGTTTGAGAGTGGTATGCTATTAACAACAATCTTTTTTGGAACTCTATGAATTTTCTATATGTTATCTTAGTAGATTTTGGCTATTTCCTCTGATATTACTACTGCTGTAGTTGTCTTGAGTCTGATAATTTTTGTGAATTAATCTACTATCCACTATTGCATTCTTATTATTTGATCTTGGAAGTAGTCTTATGATATTGATACTGATTTCTTGTTATGATTCTTAAGGTGTTTCTAATAGATGAAGTTTTTCTGCTTTCTTCATATGTTGTACTTTGTTCTGTTGGTATTTCTCATACCCTTGAAAAATACTTCTTGATGTTGTTTCATATTTCTGGCCACTAATAATTCTTTTTGATTAAGTTGAGCATTCTTGATTGTCCTAAATGTTCTATATTTGCTAGATTATAATTTTCTTGTAGTATTTAATTCTGAAATTTCCAGTTATTAAGAATATAGATTCTTCCATCCATATATACCACTCTATACTTGTAAGCAAAAGTCTGCAAAGTTCTATAGAGTTTGAACCAAGTATAGAAACTTGTTTAAGAAACAAAGAGTTGTAGACTTTGTAAATAACCTTAGCTTCAGCTTATATACTATACTATTTACTTACCATATAGTTACAACTTCAGGAAAAATGAAATAAGATTTAAAAGAGTAAGTGCTGACAAGACAAGTATGTTATTATAACATTAGAGTTTTATGTTGATAATAGTTGATTATAAGACTGAAGATTACAGTGTATTTACCAGTATTCAAACACTAAGTAAAAGTAAGAAGTATTTCAGTAGTATTATTACTTCATAGTACAGTTCTAAGTAATGTTAGTTATTATGACTTAAATCTCAAAGTGTTAAGTAAAAGAGAAATCTTATATTAGGTTAATATAAGAGAACTCAATAGAGTTTATAATATAGTCTTTATCTTATATATACTAGCTAATTGTCTATGTAAAACTACCATTAACCTGCCTTAAAGGCTATGTATACTACATGAGGTCAAAATAATGTTAATATGCTGTATGATATTATCTTTTTAGAATCTTCTATATTCTTTCATATATTATATAATCATGTGATCATAACTATAATATATGTGATGTCATGCTAAACTCTAACCCTAGATCTCAAAATAAGAAAATAAATAAAAAATAAAATAGGATGAGAAAGAAAAATAAAATAAATAGAGTCTACTGTCTTTAACTTGATATTATTTTCTATTTAAGGTTTCTTCTCAAGGAAAACTGACTTTTATTTTTGCTAGTTTCTCTCTAACTTTTATAGATACTTCTCATCTTGTTCTTTTACTATATCTAACTTTTATTGTCTCCTAACTTTTGTACTAAGTCTTCTCTCAAACTTTACTACTGCTTTCTTTATATTTTCTAAGTCTTCCTCTATCTCTTATATATCATGTTCTGCCATAAATCCCTTTTGCCACATCAAATACTTCACAACTTCTCTTATTTTTTTATTTGTTTATCATTGTTTTCTATTATCTATTCCTTAACTTTTCTACTTCTATAAGTTTTGCTTTTTCTAATTTTTGTCTTTCTACTTGTTCTCTATACCTCACTACTTGACTCAAATTTACCAACAGATGAACTCTCATTGATTCTAGCAGTTTCAACTTGATTATACTAGCTAGTACAATTTCTATTGCATAAGGCTCCATATATTTTTCCATTAACTTTTTTGCTGGTTGTTCTTTTTCAATTCCAAGTCTTTTATACTCAACATTCTTTGTCTCTCTTATTCTACTCTTAAGCTTTCTTTCTTTCTTTATCTGCTAGTATTTTTATCTCTTTCTGAGCTTTTTTCAATACTGTTTTCAGCTTTCTCTTCAAATTTTCTGCAAACTTTATCACTTTCTCTACCTTTCTTTTCCTTCTAATATCTGCTCTTATCCTCAGTTCTCTACTATAGTTTACCATCAATAGAAACACTTTAATTACTGAACAAATCTTGTTGTTTACCACAAACTCTACTGTAGCCAATCACTCTGGCCAATTCTTCTGCCTAGGATCTACAAGAAACTACAAGTATTGTTTCAACCCTTGATTCATGTGCTCTGTTTGCCTATCTGTTTAAGGGTGGAACACTGTTGACAACTTTTTTTCAATCTCTAGTATCTTGTTTAGCTCCCTCATTAATTCTATTGTGAACTAAGACTCTTATCTAATATCACACTCTCTGGTAACCTATGCAACTTTCACACATTATTCCTAAACAATCTTACCAATCTCTTTACTGACATTTCTTGTTATTGCCACAAGATGTTCTATCTTGGACAATTTATCACATACTACTAAAATCATATTCTTTTCTGCTACTAATGATAACTTGACAACAATCAAATGTATCTATAATTTCTCTAGTATCTCATTCATCATTAACTTTTCTGCTGGAACTTCCATCCTATAATTTCTCATTACCAACTCTGTTGTCTTCCATCTTTCTCTATATCTAGCTACTAGTATATTATAATGCAACTGGATAATTTCTGCTCTTAACTTCTCATTCTTTAGTACATATAATTTTTACTACTCTAACTACTCCTTCATTATTACTGCTAGCTATTTTTATTTTTTCTATAATATCTACTTCTGGTTCTTTTATTACTACTTCTATTAAGTACTAAATCTAATCTTTCTTTATTAATTTTTGATTTTTGTTGTCATTTTCTGTTCTTATCTTTCAATCCAGTCTTTTACTTAATTCATGTATTTGTCCTATTTTTGTCTCTGGTACATATTTTAAGATAAAATCAAATCTTAACAAATATAATGCCCATCAGATCTGTCTATAATTTAATTTTTATGCTTTCATGAAATATTCTAGGTTCTTGTGATCTATCTAAACCTTGAATTTAAACTTGGTGTCCTCTAACAAATAACTCTAATTTTTTAGCTTTCTAATCACTACTTTTATTTTTTTGTTATAAATTTTATAATTTCTTTCAGTTTCATTTAGAGATTTTGACAAATAAGCTACTGGCTTCTACTGTCTGTTATTGACAAAACTCTACCTATTGTATAATCAGATATATCTACTTCTATCCTCATTTCTTTGTCTAAGTTGAGTATAGTTAACATTAGTTTTTTTTGTAAACCTCTTCTTTAACTTCTGAAATGTCTTCTCCTACCTCTCTGTTCAGTCTTACTTCTAACATTTTTCCACTAGGTCATATAACAGCCTAGCTATAGATACAGAGTTCTTAACAAACTGCTTATAATAATTAGCAAGTTCCAAAAACTTCTGAACATCCTTAACTCTTTTAGGAGTTAGCCAGTTCAATACTGCCTTTGTCTTTTCCTCCTCTATTTTTACTTCCTCTAGCCCTATTACCACTCCTAAAAATCTTACTTCTCTTATCTTCTATATATATTTTTCTGGTTTTATGTATTAGTCATTTTCTACCAATCTCTTTACCACTTTTTCTACCACTTTATTATGTCCTTCTTTTTCTTCTGTTCCTACTATTACATCAATGAAACGTACTATTTCTCTAATATTGATCAAGTCCCATAGGATTTCATTTATCATTGTTTGAAACATTGCAGGTAAGTTCATCAAGCCAAAGAATATCAACCATTAATTCAAACAATCTCTCTAGTGTTGTGAATACTATCTTCTATTTGTCTCCTTCCTTTATCCATATATTATTATAACCCCAACATAAATCTAACTTAGTAAATGATTTTTTTGTACCAGTTGTTTTTACAATATCCAAAATTAAAGACAATGAATAGTTATTTTTTACAGTCTATTTTATCTAAATATCTATAGTCTTGTACTATTTTCTCATTTCCTACAAAAAACACTGGTGCTGTTTGAGGCAACTTTAAAGATCTGATATACTCTTTCCTCAACTGTTTATCTATGAGTTTGTGTACCTCTCCTTTTTTTCTTCTAGACAAGAAGTAAATTTCTTCTTTTTGTAGTACAAACTTTTTCTTCAACTCAATTGCATGATCCCATATCTTTTTCACTAGCATTATTTCACTCACTTTCTTTCTGAATACATAAATCTACTTATGAAATCTTGAAGATACCAATTTCTTGGCCTTTTCTTTAGACTTTTCCACTTCCTCTTTTTCATCCTAAATCTTCTATTCTTCTACTACTTTCTTTACTTCTATCATTCTCTTCTTTTTTGGCTTTTATTTCTTCTTCCTCCTGTTTCTACTACTCTGATTTTCCCTGTTTTAGCCTCCCCTGCTTTCCACATTTTTCTAGACATCTTGTTATCTTTACTTCTTATGTTCTCTAATCAATTTCAGAATTTTGGTGGGCAAGCCATAGTATTTATAAAATGACATTCCACTTCTGATCTCTTATTACATCTATTTTTGTCCTCTTTTTGTATCTCTTATAAAAATTTCATTTTATTTTTATTACTCTCTCTTTGTTAACCTTTCTATTTTTTTTTCAACTTAAAACCTTACTTCTTTGCAAACTCTGAGCTCATTACCAATTTTGTTGCATTATTATCTAAAAGTGTCTCCACCATTATTTCCTCCTACATATTAATTCTTTATTTATTTTTTGTGATACAATTTGCACTGTTACTTATCTTAGGGAGTTTTTTTGTATTTAGAATACTAACTATTATAGTGTAGCTATCTAGCACATCAAATTTATTATAAGAGCCCATTTAAGAATTATAAGACTTTCCTCTTCTTTTAAATTGTTTAGTGTTACAGTTGCCTATCAAGAGTGATATAAGAATAGATAAAACTCACTTCAAGCAGATATCTGCAGTTAGTCATACAAAAAAGGTTGAATCAAGTATGGAAACTTATTTAGAAATAGATGTGGATATCCATGAGGTTGGATAGAATATCCAGATTGTAGATCAAGCTTAAAGGCTTATTCATAGATAAGTAACATGATCTTGGCCTTAACTTATATATTATGTTTACTGTCTATTATGTCATTATAATTTTGGATATTAAGATATCAGGAAGAAGTGAGAATAGGTTGTGAGAAGATTCTGAGTAGATTCTTAGTCAAATCTTAGTTAGAGCTTAGTTGATTTCCAGACTGAATACTATGGAGTATTTACTTGCTCTTATATATTAAGTCTGTAGTTGAAGTTGTGACTAGGGAATAGTAGTGTAAGGAATAAATAAGATAATATTATAGAGACAGTTTTCAGAATATAAAATGACTAGAAGTCTAAGTAATAAGTTGCCAGGAGATAAATATGAGAGACTGATTGATGTAGAAGTATATCTGGATATGGTTAGAGTTCTAACTAGAAGTCAGGAAGCATATGTCTTGAATGTCTCAAAAGTTAGTCTATAATATTGCCATTCTATTTTTCTACTCCACAATTTCCTGACTTCTACAATATCTTGTTATATGATCAAAACCTCTACAGTTATAACAATTCCTCTCTCTATCTATATTCATTGAATAAGAGTTCCTTTTTTGTCCAAACCTACTCTTTACTGCTACTGTGCTGAATTTCTTATTTCTTATCACAATCATATCTGTCTTTTTCACTTCTTTTATTAAAGTTATGCTGACACCTGTTGTTCCTTCTATCTTCTTGACTAAACCTATATTAGAGTTAATTAAGATTTAAACCTCTCTTGACTTGTTATCAACCCAGTCTACTTCAATGCCTAACTGCTTGTTTTCTTTCTTCTCCTCTGTTATAAACTCAAAACCTTAAAGGAGGTTGAAAATAAAAACCTTGTATTAGAGTAAATATAAGAGAACTTGATAGAGTTCCTAGTACAAACTTATCTATCTTATATATGCTAGACTACTGGTCCATGATACAGTACCATTAGCCTATCCTAAAGGCTATGTATATCAGATATATTGTAATGACATTGTTTTTTTCCAGAGTCTTTTACTATGTTCTATTGTAATATGTAATTTTATGCTAATCCTAACCCTAAGTTTTGAAAATAAAAACAAAAGAAAAAAAATACTAAGTCCATTGTTCATAATTCTAATATTCACAATCTTTCTTTTTCCCTCTTATTCTTTCTCTAATGTCTATCTAAATTTGTTGTCTATTTATACTACTACTGAATACTTCTTAGAAGTCTCTTTGCTTCTATTAGCTTTCTTTGAATAACCCAATTTATTTATTTTTTGAATTCTAAGATTAATACCTTTTTTTTATATTCACTTTCTCGTGCTACTTTACTAAATTCTTATACAAAATTCTCTATCATTCTTGATTCCTGTTCAATTCTTTTTAACTTTGCCACCTTTGCTTAACTCATTATTTCTTCTATTAAATTCTTTTTTCAGTTCTACTAGAAAATTTCTTACTGATAGGAATTTAGGAACTTCAGCTTTCCTATCTCTAGATCTTTCAAGATGTTTTCTTTCCAAATGTCTACCAACTTTTTCTATATATATATTAGAATCTACTGCATCTTTCTCATTCTCATTCTAATATATAATATATATGTTATTATAAACTTTGCTACTTTGCTAGTATTTATTAGAGTAACTAGTGGAGTTTGTAGACTTTCGCAACCTCCAGGAAAATATAATTTTTATTAATATATTATAGTAAATATACCACTTACCTCCAAGAAAACCTAAGAAAATAAAGTAAAATTCTTAGAGGTAATAGATATCTTATATATTTATGATAAACATTCCAATCTTCTGGATCAGCTTACATAATGAAAAATGATGAGGACAGCATAGTCAGAAATGTTTCTAACAGAAATATCTGAAATATCAGCATAAAAAGAAAAAGAAACTACTATTAACAACAAATAAGAAATGGTTGAGATGATAGTCAAGGTTAAATTCTGGAATTAACAGTGAAGAGTAGTAGAATTAGGGAAACAAAAACCATAGACTTTGATAGTAGTAATAGTAGTGCAAGGTCTTAGGTCAAGAAAATAAACATTATAAACTTTGGTAATAGTATTGAATAAGAAGTCTAAAATCCTGCAGACCTAGATGATGGTGTTAGAATTGAATAAATAAATCCTCTTATAGCATCTCTATCAAATAATGATGGTTTGGTCATCTCTAAGTTAAGTTCATTGCTGGTTCTTCAAGTTACTGTCTTCTCTCCTTCTTCTACTGCTACTAATACTGCTATTTGTTTATCTTATTATCTTAACTTTGATCAATTGAGCTGTGTTAACTTATATTATAAATTAGAAAGGAGCCAGTATTAGTCTTGTTTTTAGAATTATACACTAAATTTCTATAATTACTAGTAGGCCTTCTTCTTGTCTTATCTTACATTGTTTACTGGCTACTTAAAAAAACAACTACTATTCTAAAAAGATATATACAATTTTGACCTAAGAAGATTGTTCTACTCTAAACAAGATTTTAATAACACTTGTTATTCTCTTGTATAGACTGATCTCAAGTGGACCAACAGTATAAAGCTACTACTTATGGCTAAGCTTAGCTAGAATTTCTCTTATGTCTAAGATCTGGTAACTATTCTTGACTAAAAGTAGTATTGTCTTTAGTCAAGGATGATGAAAGAGGATAAGAGAAAAAAATAGAGAAGACTCTGTATTAAGTAATATTATGCCAGAGAATGTTTTTCTATGAAATAATATACTTTCATAGGTGTTTAAGTACTTATAGGCCTTCTTTTCATTTTCATTTTTATTATTTTTCTTTATTTTATTTTTGTTTTCACTCTACTTTTCTTTATTTTGGACTTAGACAAGAGGTGTGGTGTTCCCAAAAACTCATGGAAGTATTTGGGATTCATCTTCAACAAGAAGCTTTTCTTCTACCAACATATTGACTACTACTCCAACAGGGCAATATTCATGGTCAAGTACATGAAAATCCTTGGAAACTCATTGCACAGCATTATTCTGACACAGAAATGCCTTCTCTACAGGTGTTGCATCCTCCCTATCACTCTGTATGGTTTCCAACTGTGGTTCTACAATCATGCTCCTCTTTTGTACCCACTGAAAATCTTGAGCAAAATGCAGAGAAGAGCTGCTATTTGGATACTAGGTGCTTTCAAGACATCTCCCTCAAAAGGTATCAAAGCAATTGCAGGCCTCATCTCTATAAGCCTTCATCTTCAAAAACTCAGGGGTAGATTGCAATTATGCATACTAACACTTCTCCCCAATCATCTTATTCAAACGCTTATGGATTTGCCCTTTAGCTTGCCTAAGCATCAATACCCTGTATCACTCAAATCTCTCACTAGTCGTCAAAGGTCTAATGTCAAAGGACACTTGGTGGACTCAAACAACAAGTTGTATAGAATCTTTTCTTTCTTTTCTTTTCTTCATCCAGAACTTTCTCTGGGTTCTAGAATTATTGACAATTTTTCAGACTGTTTTTCTTTCAATTTAGCTACTAGAAATAAAAATGATAAAATCCGCTTCTAACAACTTGATAATATGGTTCATGAGTTGTCCTCTTCTCCTTCCACAGCCATTATTGTAATGGATGCTAGCATCAAGAATGACATTGCTACATTCATCTCACACATGCATATAACCAACCATCTAGTTATTAAAACATTACACCATGTGACCTTTGTCACGACCACTGAAGCTAAACTTTTCATGATTAGGTGTGGTATCAACCAGATCTATACTAAGGAAAACATTTCCAAGATCATAGTTGTCACTGACTCCATCCATATGGCCAAGAAGATATTCAATACATTATCACACTCTTACAAATGTTATGCTGTGGCCATACTCAGCAAACTTTGTCACTTCTTCGCTAACAATCAAAACAATTCAATAGAATTCTGGGAGTGTCCTAGTTGACTCAACTGGAATTTATATAAGGTAGTTGATAGGGACTCTAAGTCATTCAATCCCTTGCTCATTTACCTGTGTAAGATATCATGGGATTACTGCAAAAAAATTGAATGTAACAATATTATCAATAATTGAAAAATAACCTTTCAAGCCTTAGATAGAAAAGGGAGACAATTCCTTGACCTAATAGACAACAACTTTAATGTTATTGAACCTTCTTACACCAAAGGAGGTCTGTGACTCCAAATATTTGGTCACTCAAACTCGTTATGTGCACGTGCTACGAAAGCAATCACTAACCATACTTCAATTGGTGAATACTGACTTAGATTTCTCCTGAGTGAAGAATTTAGGTACCTCTGTGGAAACTACCCTATAGAATCAAGAAGACATATTCTTTATGACTGTATGAGATTTAATGGGTATTGAAACCCCAGACAAGACTCTCTTAGCCATTTTGTCATGTTTTTGGTGGCTAACCCAAATGCCTTCATCTTTATAGATAGCTCTACTTCAACTGTTCTAAGTTGACCTTAGAAAAAGTCTTATCCTTTTTCTCTCTCTGTTTTTATTTTTCTGCTCATATGATTAGTTTTTTTCTTCCCTTTATCTCTTTTCTACTCCATGTTAGTCTGCATCTCTTGTATGTAGTTACAAAGTAGCTACTATGGTCTGCTCTCATGCTCTATGTAATAAATTGTTGAAATAAAAAAAAAAAAAGACAAGAGATGTGGTGTAATATCATATGTGACAGTCACACAAGCCACAAATCGTGACACCTGTCACATGGTAGTCACATATGTCACTGTCACTATCATACAATCATATAATATGAAAAAGAATTCTAAAATAGATAATGTCATATAGTATAGCAATAACATGTTGTTCTTATAAAAAATACATATACTTTAGAATAGGTTAGCTGTAGTGTGTGCACAGACCACATTATGTAGTATATAAAGTAGACTATCTTGTACTTGAAACTTTATTGAGTTCTTTTATATTACTTGATATAAAAGTTATCTTTTATTTTTACTTAAAGACTTAATGTCAAGTTCACAAACGGTGGACTTAGTTTTTCTTTATTTTCACTCCTAGTTTTATTTTTCTTTTTGATTTATTTTCTAATTTTTTATTTTTAGAATATAAGGTTAGAGTTAGTGACAGTCATGAGTCATAAGATGTATGGAAGAACATAGAAGGTTCTGGAAGAATGACATTATACAATGTGTGATACACATGTTGACCTTAAGGTGTACACATGGTCATTTAGGGTAGGCTAGAATTAGCTCACACAGACCATTGGGTATTTGTATATAAGATAGATTATCCTGTACAGAATTCTCTATTGAGTTCTCTTGTGTTTCTCTAATACAAGGGTCATTCTTATATCTAACCCAAAGGATTAAGATCATAACACTTAAGTTATAACACTGGTACTTTTAGATGATATTTCAGGCTCTCTCAAGTTATTATCTACTTGAAGAATAGTATGGTAGCTATTAGACAAACTAGATCTCATATATAGGATCTTTAGAAATAAAGAATATTATAAGACTTATGAAGAACTAGTTATGAAGAAAGAGTACTTATAAGTATGGTTAAAACTTACATAGGCATTTAAAATACTAACAAAAATACAAATACAAGAGATTAATGGAAAGATAGGCCAGAAAGTGACTTGTTAGTAAAAGTAATTAGTAGAAACTCTGGAAAAGAAAAGTCAGTACTTTTGAGTAGAAAAAAGTTATTTAGTTTTTATTCTCTATATTTTTAGACTAATATATAAGCTATAAGTAGAGAGAAAACAAATAAAAGACCTTTATCTAATAACCCCTACTTATAAGCAGTTTTCCATTAGTACTGTATTTATTACTTTCAAGCAAGTTTTGGAGAGTTTTAGCAGCCTGGTAAAGGCTGGCAAGATAAGTATCAGTTAGTATTATTAGTTATAATATTTAACTTATGAGATCTATTATCTGCATTGCTTCTTTCCTCTTACCACCATCTTGTATAGTAGCACCTATTGGAAATATAGTGAATAAACTCTCTTTTTCTTCAACAAACCCCAGCACTTCAATTATGGCATTCAATGTCAAAACTTCTTTACCAGCTGTGTCTTTTGTAAATGACATAGGGATGGACATTCTGACAAGACAATCTCCCGTTTCTGATCCAGAGGTAAGAGGACAAAACCCTGTTTCCTCTATCAATATTTCCAGAGAATCCTCAATGGCTTTCTCTGAACGTTCAACTCCATACCATGACAGAATGGATACTGACATGGATTGTAACCCCACCATTGAAGAATCGAGTCCTGAACATCTTGAACTGTCCTATAAGACAGATCAAGGAAAAGCATTACGGGTTGGTATGGCGGCTAACCACAAGAAAACTACGAGGCCTCCAAATATTCACAACAAGACCCCCCCAACTCATGCCCCCTACGAGGATGATGTCATTAACATCCAACTTCCATATGACCCTCAGGCTCCTACCCAACCAGAATTATGGAGTGGTTCCTTCCACTCCATTTCTCTTCATGGTTCTATTGAATACTTCACTTCAGACTTCAAGAATATCAAAGTTACCCTCAATTTCTTGGCCAAATACATTCAAAACAAACAAATTAATGGTGGTAAGGGTAACAACCTCAACAATTTCAATGGTATGGGAGATGCCATCTGGAACTTCATCTTGGCAGTCTATGCGGCTAGATGGGATGCATTGTACACTGACCAAAAAACTAACACACTCAGGTCAAAAATATCTTCAAAGTTTACCCCAAGATCTATCCAGACCAATGGCAACAACAAGAAAGAATTACCGAAATCAGTCCCAGTCACAATCAACAAAGCTCCACCTCTTCCTCCTCTGCTGGCTAAATCCAAGAAGGAGATTAACATCATCTCCAAATATTTCCAACCAAAGAAGTTTATGGTAGTCAACAACATCCAAGGATACAACGTCAACTCTGGAAAGTCCTATGCCCAAGCCTCCAAAACTTCAGTCAATACTTCAGAAGTTTTGAAAATCAAGGAAATGTTCCCATCCCTCAATGCCCAAAAAATTGATCAAGTAAACAATATCATCAATGGCCAGAGCAAGCCTAAACCTCACATCAAAATGACAACAAAGAGACTGTCTAGAA
>Ga0157359_1000369_pt1 | contig 15980 bp, 12 predicted proteins | sample AttcapACBM3_FD_111482 | JGI IMG/M metagenome (GOLD analysis project Ga0157359, IMG submission 111482) | Fungus gardens microbial communities from leaf cutter ant in Botucatu, State of São Paulo, Brazil - Atta capiguara ACBM3 | ecosystem: Host-associated > Fungi > Mycelium > Unclassified ...
TCGTTTCTTTATTTCCCACAGCATGAATATTGATGACCTGGTCAGGCATGCAAAACTGCTTCATCAGGACTTCAAATTTGACGGCGTTTTCACCTTCGCAGAAAACAGCGTCATTGCGACGGCAATGATAGCCAATGCGCTGGGTCTGCCGGCTATTTCTGTGGATGCAGCAGTGAAAAGCCGCAACAAGATATTCATGCGGGAAGCGCATCGCGCAGCCGGTGCCCCACATCCTGACTTCCGTATGACCCCGACGCTGGACCATGCGCTTAAGGCCGCTGACGAACTCGGATACCCAGTCATCCTTAAACCCACGCTGGGCTCTGCCAGCCAGTTTGTTTACAAAATCAACACCGCGCAGGATCTGAAAGAAGCTTTTCCAAAAGCGCTGACCGGCATCGCCGAAATGAGCCAGTTCAGAAATGAAGGGATCACGGATGTTCTTGGGCCAAACAGCCTGCTTGTCGAATCCTATCTCAACGGCAAAGAATTTCTCATTGAGGCTTTCACCTGGGATGGCGTGACCGTTCTCGGTTCGGTCGTGGATCGCGTCACGCTGGAGGGCAACACTTTCGATGATGACGTGCATCATGCCCCTACGAGTCTGACTGATGACGAGCTGCAGATGGTGCACAGGGCCGTTCACTCAGGTGCGATATCCCAGGGTCTCGATCGCAGTGTCATGCATGCAGAAATCCGTTTTCACGACGGAAAGCCGTATATCGTGGAAATTGCTGCTCGCCCGGGGGGTGGGGGACTGGACTTCATGGCGCGGATTTCGTCTGACTACTGTCCGATAAAAGCGTTGATAAACGTGGCTTCAGGTACAAAACCGGCTTACCCGGCTTACAGCCCTTCCGGACGACACACGTTCGCTCTTTGCCTTATCTCGTCAGCAGGTGTGATTGAAAGCATCACGGTACCGGCAGATGTGACAGCCGATCCTTCAACGTTCATGCTGAAATTGACCGCCAGTGTGGGCGATGTGATAAAGCGCCCTCCTTCTGGCAATGATATCGTCGGCTTCCTGGGCGTAACGGGCAGCAGCCTCGCTGAAACCGAAAGCAAGGCCATGAATTATTCACAGCGGATCACCGTTATAACCCGATGAAAAGAATCGGACTGGCCATCGCATTAGGGAAAGATGCCAACAGCCATACGCGAACGTTCACTGAGGCTGTTAACTACAGTCTCAGGCATTTCCCGGAGTTCAGGAAACACCACCTGAAAATCGTGAACGATGAAAAATCACCAGAAGGAGGCGTCAGGGCCGCCACAGAACTCGCTGAATGGGGCGCAGAGGTTGTCGTCGGACATTTCTCGAGCCTTGCTGCGCTGGCAGCATTACCGGTTTACAGAGAGCAAGGCATCCCGCTCATGCTCCCGGCGTCAACCGCCTGTGAGCTGAACACCGGGGAAAGCTTCGGACCGTTCAGGTATCAGAAAAATAACGCAGAGCTGATTGAGTACAGTGTGGCGAACTGCCTGAAGGACGGTAAAGAAGGGAAGGTTTATGCAATTCTGCAGGACAATGCCTATGCAAACCGTTTGCTGGAGCATTTCCCGTTGCTGTCTGACGTAACCGTAATCAGAAATATTCCTGCAAGAACGGCAAGGGATGACACGTACATGATTATTGGCTACAGCGATTTTGCCGCTGAAACGGTAAAACGCTTGTCGCAGGCCCAGCTTTACAGGGTCGTGCTGCTGGATGATGCGGACAGCCCGGAGGCCTATGCCTCGTGCATCATAAGACCGGCGCGTTTCTCACGGGTTCGTTCAGTGTCTCATCTTCACAAACACGGAAGAAGTCAGCCCTACTGGAATGAAACCCTGCTGGCGCTGTCACTTGCGGCATTACCGGCTTACGGGAGCAGCACAGGCACGGAGTTCAGCGCCGGGTTTATGACGTACCTGGGGTATCAGGAGTTTGACCGTCGCGGATGTTTTGGTGACTGTCTGCTTGTGGCTGAAGACATTGAATTCTGAGCAACTGGCCTTATCAGACATGCCGTTACTCATCTCTTAAGGAAACTGAATGACTGTAAAAATCCGCAATGCTGAAGACGGGGATTTTGCTTCATGGCTGACCTTGTGGAAAGGCTATCTTGCTTTTTATAAGAGTGAGCTGGATGACGAGGTGACGCTGCACACGTGGAAAAGGGCGTTATCACCTGATTCGGGCTTACTGTGCCGGCTTGCCGAGATTGAGGGGGAGGTTGTGGGATTTACGTTCTGCGTCATTCATCCCGGCACGTGGTCCCGTCAGCCGCTTTGCTATCTGGAAGACCTGTTTGTTGCCGGCGAAAAAAGAGGCCGGGGAGCAGGCAGAGCGCTTATCAACGCGGTCTGTGAAGAAGCCCGTGTCAGGCTCTGGTCAAAAGTTTACTGGGTAACGAAAACGGATAATCCGGCCCGGGCGCTGTATGACAAAGTGGCGGTGCTGGACGATTTTGTTCACTACAGCGTCAGGGTGTGAAGTGAAATTTCTCCCCCCGTCGCCCGGCGGTGGGTGATCACCTTTTTTGTCAGCACTGAGAGCCAGGAAGAGCTGTAAGACTGGCATGATCGGGCCATCCGGCACAGGTCCGTTTGCGTCATAAGGGAACATCTTTTCTCCCTCTGTTGTGTAAAACAGAGAGGGGTAGATGAAATAGTGAATTTAAGAACAACAACGTCTGAACAATGACAAAACACTTACTTAAACAGGATGGCTTACGATGACAGTTCCGGAAACAGAAAAAGACAGTTTACATTTACCTCCAGACGGACTTTTGCGCTATCGCCTTCTGACTGGCAAAGATGACGCAACTTTTTGCACGCGTGTATCAGAGGCTCTGTCGCAGGGTTATGAATTGTATGGTTCACCCGCCGCGACGTTCAATGGTCAGGATGTTATTGTCGCGCAGGCCATCATCTGGCCAGACGCACAACAGAGCAAGCCCTGAATACCCGCAATCCACGACAGCTACGTCGGCTGGCAGAGCCCGGAGCCCTGCCGCCGCACCAGCTCTCACCAAAGAGCCGGGCTCAGAACTCGGGTTTCAGTGTGAAGCCGACGATTATCAGTTTGTCGTTTATTCGAACGATAAGTTAGAGGACTTTAATCCAATGCGGATGACGTCCATTGCGGGTGCGGGTGCCGGCGTGATTGATGAATATGTACACGTCAATATGGACGACTGATAATATGTTAATCAAAAGGCCACTGCATCGTGGCCTTTTTATCGGGCATTCTGTATGGGAACTGAACTGACGCGTCAGTTCCGCTTTGTGCATGAGGACAATAACCGGAAACCTCTTTATGATAGGAAAAGTCAAACCATGAGTAAAAAGAAACGGGGTAAATGCACGGCGGCGTGGCGAATCTTCCGTTCGGCAGATCCGCTTTATCACTGGATTGGCCTCGGCAGTTTCGCGATTTTGTTGATCAAGGTGCTGGTTCTGAACAATATCTCCGCTCCGCTGCGTTTTATGTCTGCGCTCAGTCCGGTAGTCGAAGGGATTCTTGGCTCGGTGATCGCCAGCTACATTTTTTATATTTTCTGCATTTACCCGCCGATTTATGCGGAAAAAAAGCCCAGCGCCTACTTTGTGAATTTTATCCTTACACGGATATCAACAAATTTTAAGCAGCACCTGGAGGCGATCTCCGCCACGCTGGGCTATCACTCCACGTCGGATGAATTTCTTAGTGCCTTTACGGGGATTGACCCTTTCAGCAGAACTGCACCTTTACTCGTTCAGTTCAGCCCAAAGCAGGTATATGCAGACTGGTTTCAGTATTTTCAGAATGAAAATGTACGTTTACAAAAAGAGATACAGCGTCTGATGGACTCGCGGCTGCTCCTGAACACTGAATTGATCTACACCCTCAATAAAATCAACGACTGCGGCTGGTTCATGATTATTGAAAATATGGCAGGCATGAAAGACCAAATGGCAGTCAACCATAACCCCTTCGTCAATCCAGATCAGCCAGCCATTTCTTGCTGCACAAGCATGTATGAGCTGAAGGAATTAGTGAAAAGCTTGCAACCGTTAATCGACGCAACAGAAAAATTCATAAAATGACCCTGAAGGTATGATTGTCATATCCGGGAGTGTTGTTCCAGATAAACCGCAAATGCGGCTTTTTCTATCTTCCGACTTTGGCTTTTTTCGGATCTGAGTAAGTTAACAAGAGAGCAGTATGCTGACTGCAGTGAATAAAGTTAAAAACCAGCCTTTATAGTGAATTACCGTTACAGCATGTCAATAAAGCATAAAGAAAAAAATCCTGCACAGAGTGGGTAAAAGTCGCTGTGTGCAGGATTTATGTCAGGGGTGCAACCTGCTGTGCAGATGATGCCCGGTGAGCCTGCCCACCACTCCGCTACATTGCAGGATCTCTATCGTGACGTCCTGTTGCGATCGCAGCCCGGCCGGCGGGAGAAGAGGTAACCAGGGCCGGGAGGATATGCATCCCGGCGGGGTGGTAAATGATGGTGAAGAGAAAGCCATGAAGCCTTAAGACGGGTTCAAAAAAGAGCGGGTACAGAGCGTTAACACGGTATAGTATCCGGACGTTAAATTAATCTTTTTCAGGTGATTTTTCTATTTTTCCGGTTTCAATTTTTTTTGCAAAATCCGTTATATATTCATTACTGACCCTGTCTGCTTTTGAAACAGTGAGTACCTTTACGTCAGCTAAGACATCCTTCCTTTTTTTTAAGGCCAGAGTATTGGTCAGTCCGCCGTCACTGTTTTCCTTTAGATCTTCAGTGAACCCATACCGGTTTACTGATGCGAGACGCATTTCAAGCAGGCTTTCCAGAAGGGTGTTACCGTTTTTTTCTATATTGCCGAGAGGTTTATCACCTTTGGTTCGGTTGCACTTTCTGCAGACAGGGAGCAGGTTTAGCGGCAAATTGGTTGATGCTTTCAATATTGAACTTATATTGGATCCCAAACCCGCCATATCAAACTGATCGTCAGCAGAGACTTTTAATTCAGGGTTTATGTGGTCAATATCAAAGGCACTTGCGCTATACACACCGAGACAATAAAAACATAAAAAACCTGAGTATGAAGGTCTATCCTGTATCATAATTTCGTTTAATAACACATCCCTTAATGCCTTTTTTTCAATCTTGTTTTGAGCAGGAATTTTAGGCGTATCTTCAGGTATGACCCCATCACCTATTGCGTTCTCATTAACGGCCGCATTCTCATCTTTTGCGTCCTCATCATCTGTCACGCCATCATTATCAGTTGCCACCTCATTGAAATTTCTCTTAACTCTCTCACCGCCCGTAATCACACCATTTTCGCCTGTTGAAACATCAGTTTCCTCTTCCATCGTGTCAACAATGACTTTCAGAATAAACGGCTCTCTTTTACTGTCATTTAGATTTTCAACAAAACTTAAAAAACTTTCATTAAATATTATTTTTCTTACTGCAGACCCATGTAACATTTTTGATGGGGGACTTTTTTTCACGTCCATCGTACTAATTGCTTTGTTAAGACTGACTATGTGAATGCCGGGTTTTTTTCGCCTGATAATGTGTAGTTTTATCTTTTTAGGCAGGGCAATTATTTCTTCATAAACCCTCTTAATTCTGAGTAACTTATCTTTAAGCGCCTGACTGTTTATATTATTACCCAGCCCTTTCCGGATATATTCTGCTGTTTTTTCCAGACTGTCTGACTTAGCACTGTTACAGTCTGTACAACATGCAATCAAATTTTCTTGATTATTCGCCGCTCTTTTCCTCAAAACTTCCATACCACGATCTGAGAACAGGTTTCTGTTTTTATTCAAGTAACGAAGATAATCTTTTTCTTCGGTACCCATCCAGTTTCTGGTATTTAAAAAATTATAAGCATTGTAGAACATCTCCTGCCAGCAGATACCTTTCTGCTCATACTTATATTTATACTCTGGTTCGTCTCCGTATTCCCGCTCACCAGAATCATTCGCAGGAGATATTTCCTCCAGAATTTGTCTAAAATGAAATTGCATTTTTTCTTTTTCAAGCTTTCCTTTTCTTTCAGATGCCAGATAGGCCTTGTACTTAGTGTAAACTTTAATGGGTATAATATGATCTATACAGATCTCAACAGGACTGACGTCCTTAGCACAGTACGGACAGCAGTATACTTTTATATCGCCCTGAACATTAAGATGCGGCAGTCTGGATATATACCAGTATCTTACTTCCTTAGCGAACCCTTTTATCTTAATCAGGGACATAAGATTTTCTTCTAACATAACCGGCATCGCATAAGTTTCAAGTGTTGCAGGATTATCGTTTCTGACCTCGCGTTCGGTGGTGGATTCCACACCCTTTATCTTCCTTTTTTTTGTGAACTTTATCGACACTGGATCTGTAATGTCTTTGATAACCCTGACTGTATCCGGTGGTTTACTCATATTATGATTTCCTGACAACGCCAGGCGAGGCTGGCGCTAACGTTAATGTTGTGTGTCAGCTTTAATTTTTTGGCTGGTATTGGCTGTATAGCTTCATTAAAACTAACACCTGTATAACAACACAATCATTTACCTGCCCTGATAATGTCAGTTGCACCTTCACTATTTAAGGTGCAATCCTTCAGTGCTTTACGTTTTAACCTTTTTTTTCAGAATTCTGGGTGTGATTTTCTGCCCTCTGGGATCAAATGCAATCCCAACCGCAATGATCTGTTCATCAGTGCTGGCAACCGTGGGAGACAGAGATATATCCAGTTTATTGGATTGCAGGAATAAGTCTCCCGTTGGCGCAATATTTTCTCGGAAATTGCACCAGACACCGTCTTTTTCTGCACGGTACATGAGTCTTAACATCCTTACTGAATCTGTCATATTACTGCAGTCAAGCCTTATACTGTAGGCACCTGCCGCCGGTAAGTAGAGCAGCGAAGGGCTGACATACACTCTACGCTCTTCTTTATAGAGCGGGGTCAGGGGCTTTTCCATTATTTCAGACGGTGGACTGACATCAAAATTATTTCCCGCTTTGTCGTGGCATGAAATTTTGAGTCGCAGAACATACTCACGTGACCAGTCTGACTTCTTCTGGATAAAAAATTCCAGCCCTGCCAGGCTGCCATTGATGACTAATTCCGTTTCATCAATATGATGAATTTCACACACTTCCGTCTTTGCACGCACCGAAGCCGTTCCATGATCCTTCATGTCATCAGCCTGAATGGTTGTGTTCTTTATGATCCATTTTTGCGGGCGGCTCGCGTTTTCCTTACTCAGTTCCAGTGCGCAGCCCCGCGCCCCGGCATCACCTTTTTCCCAGTCGTGGCAGGTCAGAAAGTCATCTTTGAATGCCCCGGTTCTGGGTGAGAGTGTGCCGTCCACGCCGGCATCCCATTTCTGCGCCAGCTCAGGGGCTGAGGGACTTGCCATAACGCGTCCGGACTTGTCATCCACCGAAAGGAGCAGTTCGTTCGCGCTATTCACGGCGTTCACGCCGAGTGCAGAAATGAATCGGCCGGACTCATCCCTGCGCCAGTACTGATGCCGCCCGCCGATGTCGGGCTGAACAGCAACTTCAAAAACGTTCTCTCCCGCCTGCCAGTTGCGGGGTTCTTCTTCCAGGGAGGCAGAGAGTACGCCCCCGTTGGTGCCTGAAACCAGCTGAACCCATACCTCTTTCGAACCGTCTACAGGCGCTCTGTAGAGCGATGATTCCGCACTTTCAGAACACTCGGCCAGATACCACAGATGGCTGAGACGACCGGCGTTGCTGCGTTTTTTCAGTATCAGACTTCTGGCTGACGGGGCATCCAGGACATAATCACTGCCCAGCGCGCGGCAGATCAGTTCCCCCGACCCCGGGTAGTCCCACATCTGGGTACTGTCTTTGCTGAGCTGGCTGAGGCTGACCGGATATTCGTCCTGCGGAGGGGCATCTGCCGCCCCCGGAAGCTCGGCCGTCAGTGCATAAAAGATTTCACTGCTGTTACCGTGCAGGGTTTTCTGGCCGGCGGCACGCAGCACGAGCTGTCCGTTCTCGGTCAGTCGCCACAGTTGCGTGGGAACGGTTTCGGGGCGGGTCAGAATGGCCTTTTCACCCTGACTGGGCGGGTCGGTTTTTACCGTTACCGCCGCATCGTAAGCGTTGTTGATGATGCTGAAATAGACCTCACGGGCCTTGCTGCCGGCTTTGTCACCGTATTTGCCATAAAAAAGGAAGTAGGCTTTGTCTTCGTGCAGTAATGCCTGCTTCGTCCGGGCGAGGCTGTACTTTTCAAGCACACTCCAGCAGCGCGTGGAAAGGTCGTCAGGAAGCAGATCCAGCGTCGGGATAAGGTTCTCGCGCTGCACATTTGCCCAGCGGCGGTAGTCGTAGAGTGATTCGGCCCATGCGGCGGCGTCCTGCACGACAGTCCCTTCTCCGCCAACGGCGTTGAAGGTCATGTTCTGCGCTTCGCTGGAATTTTTCTGTTTCATCGCCTCCTGCTTGCTCTTTTCATGGCTGGCGTCTGCTTCGGCATCCACGTAAACAGTGCTGAGACTGGCCTTGATTTTGCCGCCAAAACGGTCGGTGAAGTCTGTGGCTCTCTCATTACCTTCAAACCTTTTCTTTTCTGTCGCGAAAAGCCGCCCGCCGACCAGCGTCTGCAGCGGAATGAAGTGGCCGAATCCGTCAAGAACCTTTTTCAGCCTGTGGAACGCGGGCTCGAAAGTCTCATGCTTTATAGGGTCGAAGCTGTCGGTGGCAGACTTACATGCTTCATAAAAGGCCCTGCTCGCACAGGCCTTTGTGTCATCGAAGGAAAGTTCTATTTTGGGCAGGAAGAAGTTAGCCGTCGTAAAAACGGTTTTACCAACGAATCCGGCACTTTCTTCCTGTTTACTGTAGCTACTGTATGCCAGCCCCAGAGAGGCGCTGTTACGCAGTCCCCCCACGGCAATACCCAGTGAAAACGTGAGATTCGTCACGCCATTTTTCTGCGTCTGAAAAACGGTTTCTGAGGTGGTGTAATTGTTTTCGAAATAGCCGGAAAAATTGGGTTTGCGGTAAAAAAGCTGCGCGGGATGGAGCGTTGGGGGGGCTTTATCCTCTTCAGGAATGGGTTGCGGATCATCCGGCTTCATCAGGACGTCCCGGAAACCCACCTCAACCGGATTACTCAGGGAATGATCGATAACCACACCGCGGTAAAAGCCCACGCGGTCAAGAAGATCTGCGCGCTGCGCGATGCCCAGGTCAAAAAAGTCAGGCTCATCCTTGAAGCGCGCCTTGTGGGCTTTCAGCAGGTCAACCACTTCACGCGGGGCAAACTCATGATTCTCATACGCGAGGGCGCTGAGTTTTTCAAACAGTGGCGCAGCAAGGTCGGGGGCTTCAACCTTGACGGCCTTCAGCAGCTTTGTCCGGTGATCGGCCAGTTCAGCGCGCTGCCTTTTCTTCTGCTGCTCGGTCTCTTCTTCAGCCTGTGTGACGGCCATCCGTTCCTGCTCTTCCATCACCTTATTGACACGTTCGCTGATGCTGGGCTCATCCTGCCCGGGTGAAACAGTTGACATGGTATTCTCCTGTTGGGAAACCTGCTGGTTTGCATATGACACAGGACTGCACTCTGCAGCCACATTCCTTTTTGCCAGGCGCTGATATGTACCGCCCGGCAGGTCTTGAATCCGTCAGTGCTGTAATCAGAAACCGATGTTCACCCGCAGCATCACCATCTGCTCGCGCGTGCGCTGTGCGTCCAGCCCCAGCGTTCCCTGGTAGGCAATGCCCGGCGTTATGCTGTGCGGCAGCAGAAAATCCATGCCGGCCCCCACCGTCACCGTCTGCCGGCTGGGCTCCGTGAGCGGCACGCGCCAGGTGTCGCTGGCCGTATCGGCATAGCCGACGCGGGCGGAGCCGCTGTCGCTGAGCGCCTGCGCATACTCAACGCGGCCCTGCAGGCGCAGGTCGCCCCAGCGCGCGGGGATGCGGCGTTCACCGCGCAGCCCCGCGCCGGCAGTCACCTGCGAAACCGTCTGGGGGGCAAAGGCCAGGCTGTAGGCACCCGCGCCGGTCTCGCTGTAGCCGTCAAGCCAGGTGCGGGTGTACTGCAGGCGGGCGTAGGGTGAAAGCAGGCTGTCGGACGTGCGGAAGTCATAACCGGACGTCAGCGAGGAAAAGACCTGCCGCCCCGACCGGCTGCCCCGGGCTTCATCACCGGTTCCGGTAACGACGCGGTTGCTGTCAAAGTCCATCAGCCCGTGCCCGACAAGGCCGTCCACGAAAAACGTGCCCGGATGATAGCTGCCGTAAAGCCCTGAGCTGAAGGCGCGTCCGTTCGTGCGTGACCCGCTGTCGCCGATGTCGCTGACGTCACGGCCGAAACCGATGCCCATGCCGGCGGTGAAAGCCCGGTTAAAGCGGTAGTCGGCCCCCGTGGTCACGCCCACGGTGGTGTGGCTGAAGCGGACCCCGCCGGCCTTATCGCCACCAAAGTCCACATAGCCGCCGGTCCAGTAGGAAAGCCGCTGCGCCTGCTGCTCAGTGGAAAACGGCAGTGAAGGGATGGATGGCTGTGCCGGCGCGTCGTTCATGAAGGCTTTCTGCTGCTGCCAGGCGGTGGCCCACATTTTCTGGTCCGCGTCGTGTTCCGGCCGGGCTGAAGGCATCGAAAAGCGGATGCCGGTCATGTCAGAAGGGAGGCTGTTCCCGCTGTGCAGCTGCTCAAGGCGGTCGCCGAAGTTGCGCAGCTGCGCGCGGGCAAAGTTCTGCGCGGCCTGAAACTGTGCGCTCACCAGGCCAATGACGTCAGCATCCTGTGCAGGGCTGGGGCGGGCCGTGATGGTCAGCAGGACCTGCGCGGGGGCGGTCGTGCCCGCCGGGCCGGTCAGCACGTATTTGAGTGCAACGGTACCGCTGGCCTGTGCGGCGGCGGTAAAGAACAGCTGAAAGTCACTGCCTGCGGCGCGTACTGCGGCAGTGCCCAGGCTGTTATCCGGCTGCTCAAGCAGCTGAGCGCCGGTAAACGGCCCGCCCGTTGCGCCGCCGGTCAGGCTCACAGTCACCGACTGGCCGGCAATGAGCGTGGCGCTGTGGTCTGTGGCCTGCGGTCCGGCGGCTCCGACAGACAGGATGTAGCCCGCCTGAACGGTATTTCCGCCGGCATCCGTAACCAGAACGGTGAATGCGCCGTTACCGGCAGCCTGCGGGACGCCGCTCAGCTGGCCGTCAGCGAACGACAGACCTGCAGGCGGGGTGCCGCTGAGCTGCCAGCGGTATGGGGCGGTGCCGCCCGTGACGCTGAAGGTCTGTGCATACATTTTTCCGGCTGTGGCCGGAGGCAGGGAGCCGCCGCCCGGCTGCAGCCGGAGAGACTGCGCAGCGGTGCTGACCGCAAGCGTGTAGCTGGCGGTACCGCTGGCGCCCAGGCTGTCCGAGGCCGTGACCTGAAAACTGTAGCTCCCCGCAGCGGCAGGCGTCCCTGAGAGTTCGCCAGTCGCGCTGTTGACCGTGAGCCCCGCCGGCAGGTTAACGGCGGTGTAGCCATAAGGCGCCGTTCCGCCGCCCGCGGTCACGGTCTGCGTCCAGCGGCTTCCGGCCGTTGCAGGCGGCAGCGCGCCGCCCGGCGGGGAAAGCGTCAGCACTAACGGGGACACGCTGACTGAAATCCGTGCGCCGGCTGACGTCCCGCTGCTGTTGCTGGCGGTGTAGGTGAGGCTGTCGCTGCCGGAATAACCGGCGGCGGGCGTGTAGGTTATGCCGGTGCCGGAGACCGTGGCGCTGCCGTGAGAAGGTGGCGTCACAATGCTGAGAGAGGTGGCCGCGCCGCCGGAAAGGCTGAGGGGCAGCGCATTGCCGCTGCTGTTGGCCGCCACTGTGGCGGCGCTGTCGCTGGCCACCGGCGCGGCAGCGCTGACGCTCAGCGTGTAGCTGGCGGTGCCGGTGGCACCCCGGGCGTCCGTTGCGGTGGCCTGAAAGCTGTAACTGCCGGACGCAGAGGCCGTTCCTGACAGCGTACCCGATGATGCACTCAGCGTGATGCCCGGCGGGAGTGCCGTGCTGCTCCAGGTGTAAGGGGCGGTGCCGCCTGACGCGGTCAGCGTCTGCGACCAGGCCGTACCGGCTGTGGCAGAGGGCAGTGAACCGGACCCGGGGGAAAGGGTAAGGGTGGGGGCACTGACGGTCAGGGACACCGTGGCATCCGCTGACGTCCCGCCGCTGTTTGCCGCGTGCCAGACAAAACTGTCGCTGCCGGAATAGCCGGCCACCGGGGTGTAGGTGACCGTGGTACCTGAAACGGTGGCGCTGCCGTGAGCAGGTGACGTCACGAGGGTCACCGAGGTGGGCGTGCCGCCACTCAGGGCCAGCGGGATGGTGTTATTCGCACTGTTCGCCGCCACGGTTGCGCTGCTGTCTGACGATACCGGCGGGGCCTCGCCGCGGGTAACGGTGATGCTGTATGAGCGCGTGGTGCCGTCCTGTGCCGTCACCACCACCGAAACGGTGTTGCTTCCGGTGGCCAGACTGATGCTCTGAGACGCCGAGCCCGAAGCCACTGCCGCGCCGTTGACCGTTACCGTGGCATGGCTTTCACTGACCACCGGCGTGACGGCAACTGACGTAACGCTGTTTGCAACGGAAGCGCTGTAGCTGCTGGTCCCGGAACTGAACGACGGCGAGAGAGTCCCGGCTGAAAGCGACAGGCCTGACAGGGTGGCGTCACCGGATGAAGAGGTGGCGCCCGTACAGTTAAACACCAGGTCACTTATCTGGCCATGCGACGTCGTAGCGCGGACAGCAAGGCCGTTGGCCTCCAGGCTGCCGGCCGGGACGGTAATGGAGACGGTATGCGGGGAAGTACTTGTTGAGTTGGTGGCGTTGTAGGTCTGCCCGTTGGAAAAGTCATAGCGGGCAAGGCTGACGCTGTCGGTGTTCATCGGGGGGGCACCCTTGCCTGCGCCGCTGTCGGTAAAGCTCAGCGTCAGCGCATCACCCGGCGCAAAATCCGACGCCGGGTACCTGTTGGCGCTGTAAGACAGTGACGTCGAGCCGGACAGGTTATTGACGGCCGTACAGCCGTTTGAGAGCGCGAATGCTGCGGGTGTTATACACATGAGCACAACGGCAGAAGCCACACAGGCGCGCAGGTGCCTGAAAGAAACGATAAACCCCATATGTCACCCGGAAACAGTTAAACGGTTATGATTATTCTTTTAGGATTACTCCCATTGATACAAGCTAACACAGGATTTTACTCACTGAAATAAGTCCCCCGTAATTTAAGTGATGGCCACTACCGGGCTGTTGCTGAAGCGACGGCGCGCAACGTAGTGGTCATTTAATGACCACCCTGTTTTCAGGTGTTGCTGGTTGACAGAAAGGATGAATGCCGGAGGACGGAACAGAAAATATCAGGAAGGCTTATTTGCTGGTTGTTTACGGTTTAGTTATGGCTATTTTGGGTATACTCAAACTGACCGCAACAAGACCTTAATAAAAAAGTGGCTATTCATGTCAGTGACCAAAACGAAAACTTTTTCGGGAAGGGTCGAACGCGTTGTACATGTGGCCACTGTCAATGAGGTTAACCTGATGCTGTATGGCGTTCTGCTTTCAGAAGAGCCGGAATGGTTGCGCATCTGCACGACTGAGATTAAACACGCTGAAAAAACCGCGTTTCTCAGTCCGGGCGCTTACGTTGAAATCAGGGTGCGGGACGACATTAATATCCAGGGGACGACTTACAGGGAATTTCACTCCCTCAGTTAACATCGCTTGCACGAACTGAAAACATTTCCGGAGGTCGCAGTGAAACCCTTCAGCCTTTTAGTACACCATCCACTGGATGAAACTTATCTCAGCCCCCCGGGAGACTTCTGTGCGGAGGGTGAACTGCCAGCAGAGGAGACTGAGGTGCGTCAGGCGCTTACAGCCATGTATGTTCTGACAAACCGCCTGATGAGCATCAGCTTATGGGACCGTCTGTTAAGAACCCGTAAATACTCGTCAGCCAGCCGTTCGGCGGCAGAGGCGCAGCGGCAGCTGATGTCGCTCGTGAACAGTACGCCCTTACACAAAGCCGCGCTGAGGCGCATTGTGAGCGTCATGCCTGAAGACAACGGCGGCCGCGAAGCCATCAGGGATTATTTACCTTAAGAAGACAGGACCGCTAAACTCATGCAGATTGCACGTATCTATCTTCGGGTCAGTACGGATGAACAGGAACTGACGCGACAGAACAGTATTATTGAAGATGCCCGGGGCAGGGGTTTTTATGTCGCTGGTGTCTACAAAGAGAAGGCTTCCGGTGCCAGGGCTGACCGCCCTGAACTCCAGCGAATGATTGCCGATCTGCAGCCCGGTGAGGTGGTTGTGGCCGAAAAGATCGACCGTATAAGCCGCCTCCCGCTTAAGGAGGCCGAGCAGCTGATTGGCTCGATAAAGGCTAAAGGTGCAAAGCTGGCCATCCCCGGCATAGTGGATCTGTCCGAACTGGCCGTGAACCAGGACGGCGTGGCCAGAATCGTGCTCGAATCCGTTCAGGACATGCTGCTTAAGGTGGCTCTGCAGACGGCGCGGGACGACTATGAAACCCGTCGTGAAAGGCAGCGGCAGGGCGTGGAGCTGGCAAAGGCTTCGGGAAAGTATAAAGGGCGCAGACCGGAGCCCAAAACACACGAACGTATCATTGCCCTTCGCGAGTCCGGTATGACGATTGCACGCACTGCGACTCTTACCGGATGCAGCATCAGTCAGGTAAAACGAATTTGGGCGCTACACAAAGCTAAAGATTCAGCTTAAGTATCGAGACTTATTAACGACTATCCTTGCCTTTCTCAATAAAAGCACTCGGACAATTTGAGGGCTGAATCCCTATGAAGTTTTGGAGATACAGTCATAAAATCATGTGCAGTGGCATCACTAAAATGCCCAGCACTCTGGCGGATTTGTCCAGCCCGAGTGTAAACATCTTCATCTAACTCTGAAAAAAGCTGGAATGCGGCATAGTATTTTTCATTGTTTTTTTCAAGATGCTCTAAAAACGAACCTGAGACTGTTGGACCAACCATCTCCCGTAAAGCAGAAAGAGAAAAATGTACAGCGAGACCTTCTTCGAACCAGTTGGCACCTTTACCTAAAGGAGGTAAGGGTCTGGGGTCTAAGAGATGAATGATTTCGTGAGCCAATTCGTATATTGCAGTAGGCCAGTAACCCGCAGCATAAAGACTTAACTCTGCATAAGCGCCAGTATCATCCACCGTAAAACGCACGTTCGGACCGCCATCTACGAACTTAGGAGTTAGTAGTTTTTTTTTCCTGGGTCCAAAAAGATTTCGAGCGAGCTGGTCAAGCTTCGCCTGCAGTTCAGTCATTTCTGTAGGTGATTGGTCTGGCCGGGTTGAAGGGCAAGTAAAGTCGATTTGTAAGGCCATAAAGTGAATTCCTTTTAACAAAAAAATTCTGCGCATGCTCAACCGCAGTAAGTATAAGGTCAGTTTAATTCATATCTCTTGTTTTAGTGGAAATGCTGGCATCTCTGACCTGTCGGCAGCGTTCCAGCACCACCAGTTGCCCGGTCCGTATTCCCTGTCGTAGTGGGCGGTCTTCGCCTGCTTACGCAGCAGGTACTCAGGCGTGTTCATGCCGAAGACCTCCATGGGCAGTGCATCCACGCCGGCAACGTCCTTCAGCACAAAGTCCGGAAACACGTCTTCCTCGCCGTCGTAGCGCAGCGGCTTGATGAAGGCGCGTTTTTCCTGCCACAGCCGGTCTTCTACCATTCCCTCAAAGCCGGAATCCAGCGGAATAAAGCGGGGGCTGACCGTCATCAGCGCCACGTCGATGACGGTGCTGCAGCTGGACGGCCGGTTGCGCCCGTCTGTGTGCCTGAACGTCGTTTCCGGCGGCTCCGTTTCCGCAATGACCACGACCTTCATGCCCCGGCGCCAGTCGCCCAGCTCGCGGCCAAAGCTTCTCTCCAGGCGCAGGCGCACGTCCTCCGGCAGCACCAGGTCAGGAAAACCA
>Ga0157359_1000370_pt1 | contig 15971 bp, 15 predicted proteins | sample AttcapACBM3_FD_111482 | JGI IMG/M metagenome (GOLD analysis project Ga0157359, IMG submission 111482) | Fungus gardens microbial communities from leaf cutter ant in Botucatu, State of São Paulo, Brazil - Atta capiguara ACBM3 | ecosystem: Host-associated > Fungi > Mycelium > Unclassified ...
CATCATATTCAACTTTTCTTATCTTCTTACTTTGGCACTTATTCTTTCCTCAAATTCTTCCACCACTTCCCTTGTATTTTCCAAATCCTCCTCCTTTTCCCAGATATCATGCTCTGCTGTAAATCCCTTCCAGCATACTAAATACTTCTTGACTCCTCTTATTTTTCTTTTATTTCATATTTTTTCTACTTCCCACTCTTCGACTCCTTTGACTTCAATTGGTTTTGCTTCCTCTTTTTTCTGCCCTCCTACTTGTTCCTTGTATCATACTATCTGACTGACATTTACAACCAGATGAATTCTCATTGAGGTTGGTAGTTGTAACTTGACCACATTAGTGGATACCACTTCCTCAATAATATATGGACCTACATATTGGTCTACTAGCTTCCTTACCAGTCTTTCTTTAAACACCAAATCTTTTGTACTCAACATCACTCTATCCCCCTTTTTCCATTTCTCCGTCTCTTTTCTCCCCTTATCTGCCTGCCTCTTCATATCCTCCTGTGTTTTCTTTAATGCTGCTGCTGCTTCCTCTTGTACCTTTTTTATTCTCTCCACAAACTCCATTGCTTTCTCTACTTTTTCTTTTTTCCTAATATTCGCTCCCATCCTCAACTCTCTACCATAATTTGCCATAAATGGAGACACTTTTGTTGCTGAATATACCTTGTTGTTTACTGCAAATTCAGCTGATACTAACCATTCTAGCCAATCTTTCTGCCTATGGTCTACAAAGAATCAGAGGTATTGTTCTAACTCCTGATTCATTCACTCAGTCTGTCCATCAGTTTGTGGATAGAAAGCCATCAACAGCTTTCTCTCAATGCCCAACATTCTGTTCAGCTTCTTAGTTAATTCTGCTGCAAATTATGGCCCTCTATTCAATGTCACACTCTCTGGCAACCTGTACAACTTCCATACATTGTCCCTGAACAACCTTGTCAATCCTTCTACTGACATCTCTTCTATTGTTGCTACAAAGTGTGTCATTTTAGACAACCTGTCACAAACCACCAGAATTGTATCTTTTCCAGCTACTAATGGCAACTTTGTAATGAAGTCTACCATCAGATGTGTCTACAGTTTCTCTGGTACCTTGCTCAGTTTCAACTTTCCAGCTACTTCTTCCATCCTATTCTTCATCCTCTAACACATACCGTACCTCTCTACATATCTTCCTATATCTCTTGTCACTCCTGGCTACCAATAATTTCTAGTGACCAACTCTGTTGTCTTCCATCTTCCTCCATGTCCTGCCACCAGCATGTCATGATGCAACTGGATTATCTCTGCTCTCAACTTCTCATTCTTTGATACATATACTTTTCCCTCTTTTAACACCAAATCTCTCTCTATCTGCCACTCATCCCCTTATAATATCTTTATCTTTGCTTTCTTTATCTCTTCTACTACTCTAACTATCTCTTTGTCCTTACTCTTAGCTTTTTTTATTTTTTCTAATATATTTACTTTGGGTCCTTCTATTACTATCTCTTCTAACCTACAAATACAGTTGTCTTTTATAAATACTTGATTGTCATTGTCTTTCTCTACACCTACTTCTCAGTCTGGTCATCTACTAAGTCCATCTGCCTTCCCTATTTTTGTTCCTGGAACATGTTTTAAAGTAAAGTGAAATCTTGACAGATATAGTACTCATTGGGCTTGTTTTTGGTTCAGCTTTTGTGCCTTCATGAAATATTCCAGATTCTTATGATCCATCCAGATCTCAAACTTGAAACATGTGCTTTCTAACAAGTGTCTCCAGTTTTCTAGTTCTCTTATTATTGCCAGCATTTTCTTATCATGTATCTTGTAATTCCTTTTTGTCTCATTCAAAGATTTGGAGAGAAATACCACTGGCCTCCATCTTTCATCCTCACACTCCATAGATAAAATACCTCCCATTGCATAGTCTGATGCATCCACTTCCATCCTCATTTTTTTGTCTAGATCTGGCACTGCTAACACAAGTTCTTTTGTAAATCTTTCCTTCAACTTCTTAAATGCCTTTTCTTGCCTCTCCATCCATTCCCACTTTTGATCCTTCCTCACCATGTCATGTAATGGTCTTGCTATAGATGCAAAGCCCTGAATAAATCAGCAATAATAATTTGCCAATACCAAGAACTTCTGAACATCCTTGACACACTTTGGTGTCAGTCAATCCAAAATACCTTTCACCTTTTCTTCCTCCATCTTTATACCCTCTGGCCCAATTACCACTCCCAAAAACCCTACTTCCCTCACCTTCCACTTACACTTCTTTAGTTTTACATACAGATCATTTTTCTCCAACCTTTTTATTATCTCTGCCACCAACTCATCATGTTCCTCTTCATCTTCCATCCCTACTATTACATCATCTATGAACACTACCACTTTTCCTGTATTGATCAAGTCTCTTAGCAACTCATTCATCATCTCTTGGAAGATTGCTGGTGAATTTGTTAAACCAAAAAATATAACTGTGGGTTCAAATAACCCCTCCAGAGTTGTGAACACTGCCTTCCACTCATCCCCTTCCTTAATCCTCACATTATTATATCCCTACCTCAAGTCCATCTTTGTAAATACTTTTTTCATACTAATATTTTCTACTATATCCGAAATTAAAGGTAAAGGATAATTATTTTTAATTGTCCACTCATTTAAATACCTATAGTCCTGTACCATTCGCTTCTTCCCATCCTTTTTCCCTACAAAGAACACCAGTGCTGTTTGAGGCGACTTTGAGGGTCAGATATATCCTTTCCTCAGTTGTTCTTATATGAATTCTTGTACTTTCTCCCTTTCTTCTCTCAACAATAGGTACACCTTTCCCTTCTTTGGCACAAAACCTTCCTTTATATCTATCATGTGATTCCAGATTTTCCATGTAGGCATTCTCTCTGACTGTTTCTTGTAAAAGACCTTGATCCACCTATGGAATTTCTCTGGCACCAGCTTCTTAGCTTCTATCTCTGACTTTGCTGCTTCTTCTTCTTCATCCCAAATCTTCCATTCTTCAGCTATCTTCTTTACCTCTATTGTCCTTTCTTTCTTCAGTTTTCTTTTCTCTTTTTTCTCTTTTCATTTATTTCCTGCTTCTTTCTTTGCTTCCTCTTCTTTTTGTTTTTTCCACCCCAATTATCCTTGCTTTGGTCACCACTGCTTTCCACATTCTTCTAGACATCTCATCATTTTCACCTCTTCCATTTTCCAGTCAATTTCAGAGTTGTGGTGGGCTAGCCACAGCATTTCCAAAATCACTTTCCACTTCTGTCTCCCAATCATATCTATCTCCATCCTCTCCCTATGCCCTTGGTAGTAAATGTTTACTTCTACTGTATGCTCAATTGGTCCTTCCTTGTTGAACAAACTATCTACATTCCTCACATACATAGGCCTTTCTAACTTCTTCAGCTTGAACCCCTGCTTCCTTGTGAATTCTGAACTCATGACCAGTCCTGTTGCTTTACTATCTAACAATGCCTCCACTGTTGTTCCCTCCTACATATCGATTCTTTCTAACCCAATCTTCACCATTATTTTCTTTAATGCTTCCTTATTTTTTAGGTCACAGCCAGCTGTATTGTCCATTACTCTACTAAGTACTGTGTACCTATTGTTGAGACTTAATCAAGAAGTATTAAGTCTTGCTCCCTATTTAAATTCTCCCTATTTCCTCCTCCCATCCTTCTTTGCCCCTTAGTTCCCCCATATTCTAGTCTTCTCCCCTCCCCAATTTTGTTCCCTATCCTCCTATTCCTGCAATTCCTAGCTAAGTGTCCAAATCCTCCACAACTGTAACAATTCCTATTCTTTCTCCTATCCACATCCATAGCATAGGGGCTTCTTTGTATACCCCCTACCCTCTGCTGAGGGCATATCATCACTGCATCTGTTCTTTCTACTTCCTCCATTGGAGTAGGCCCTGTTGTTGCCTGCTGTGGAGGCATTTCCTGCCTTCTTTGCCACACTTGTGGTTGTGGCAATATTTGTCTCTGTTTCTGCTGTCTGGGAGCTGTTACCCTCTATTCTCGTTATTTACTCAGTCTTTCTTCTTCTCTCTTACTCTCCCTCCAGTTCCTGTCTAAAGTGATTCCCCATTCCTGTCATTGTTCAATGGAGCTGGGCTGGCATTCTGCCTCCATCAATCTTCTCCTAATTACTGCATTCATGCCCCTCTTGAATTCTTCAATAAGGGAACATCCCTCATATCCACTCCCTCTTGCTACTCTCTTGAATTCCTGAACAAACTCCTTCATCATCTTTCCTCCTTGCTCTAATTTCTTCAACTCTGCTACTTTTGCTGACTCTCTCTCCCCTCCTCCAAACTCTTTCTTGATTGCTGCTAAAAATTCCCCTACTGATTCATATTCTAGTATTCCTTCTTCCAAATCCTCCAAAACATTCTCCTTCCAAATATCTGCTGATTCTCCTTGTACAAATAATAACATCCACTGTACTTGTACTTCCACCATTGCTTCTCTCATCTTCATTCTCAAATATAATCTACATGCTGTTATGAACCCTCCTACTTTCCCTGCTTCTCCATTAAAAATTAGTGGCTTGGCCACCTCTATCTGAGATCTCATATTAGACTCCATTGCCCCTCTTTCTGCTCCTGTTCCTGCTACCCCTCCTGTAATCAGGGCTTATATCTGTGCCTGCATTGCTGCTAATTGCTCCTGCTGCTGCCTAATAATTGCATGTAAGTTTTGTTAACTCATAGTGTGATAGGAAGAAGGGGAATCAATTGGTGATGGTGATGATGATGATGGTGGTGGTGGAGGGGATGATGTATATAAAGGAAGTACGGAACCTGTGCTGGTTTTGCCTTCCAATTCGTACTCTGATAAGAAAATCTCTGTAGGTGCTAGTAGGCCCTCTTCTTGTCCCATTTTACACCATCTACTGACTACTGACTAACTACTGCCTTAATTGAATTGTAAACGATTTTGATCTAAGAAGATCATTTTACTCTAGATAGGGTCTGAAGGGCTCCTGTCATTCCTCTATATGTACAGACCACAAGTGGGTATAGTAGCATAAGGCTTCTACTGTGAAAACTAACTATCTTATCTACACAAGATGTTATGTCTGATATGTACCAGTGGGCTTTGGTACACACAAATGACCAGAATTCTCCCTTTTGGTTGGTATACCCCTTAAACCTAGGGCCCAGTTATACCTTCTTAACTTTGGGTATATTATCTGTGGTTGAGGATGAATAAAGAGTAAGTATAGAAAAGGTCTGGTGTTGGATGGTTTCAAGAAGTGATATCGAGTTCTTATGTTACAAACTTAAGACCTTAGAGTTGGTCAAAAGAAAGAATCTTGTATAGGATTTATACAAGAGAACTTAATAGAGAGCTCTATACAGGATTGTTTACCTTATATACCAAAACCTCATAGTCCATGCTAACTACTTCTAGCCTACTCTAAACAGCCATGTGTTTTACACATTATATGACATCATCCTTCTAGAACCTTCTACATTTTTCCATATGTCTCATGACTTGTGACCACATCATCTGATGTGACTGTGTGATTTTGTCACTCTAACCCTAACCCTAATCCTAACTCTAAGTTCTAAAAATAGAAAAAGGGAAATAAATCAAAATGAAAATGAAAATAGAAAATAAAAGGAAAATAAATTAAATCTACCACTTTTATCTTTGACATACTTGCTTGTGTGATTATTGGACTTTGTATCTAGTGGTTGTCACAATACTAGGTAGATATTTGATTTGATTTGTAAAGAAATACTAAATAAGCACATAGTTTGTGATAGAAGTGATCTCTATTGTGAAAGACCAAGTACTCACAAAGTTTGATAAGAAATAATACTACTACAGAAGGTATGTTATTTATAGAGTTAATATGAAAAACTTCATTCAACTTGTATCTCCACAATTAGTAGACTAATTCTCAGAAACCTAGTTGCACTAGAAAGCCCAAAATAAGAGCTATTTACATATATATAGGATGTATAAAAGTGATAACAGATTACTAAGATATCAGACTATTAGTAACTACAAGTTTCATTGGCTATCATCTCAGATACTGCTAGATGGATTCACACAATCAAACTTGCATTGAAAAACACTCATCAAACTGTCTCTAATGATATATTATATATTACATGGCAATTAGTATTTATAGAGATACAAGCATATTAATATAGTAATATAATTAGTTATTTTCTAAAATTAGCCTGATATATTCTATAACAAGTGACAGCCCTATCAGATATGAGTATTGATCATGTAATAGAAACAGCTTATACACAAACCATCACTATTTTGTATATATTTAAGAATTAAACCTCAGACTTAATAACATTATTTATTCCTAATCAATTTTTATCATCTTCTTGAACTTCTGAATCACTCCTAAACCTCTGAGAGTATACCTTAGGTTCAGATATCACAAACAAGTGAGTAGTTTCTTTTATAATAGTTAAACTTTAACATATAATAATAAATACACTGTTTTTAACTACTTCCAAGTTATATACATTGCTTATACTAACTCTTCACTAACAGCTTTACTATGCTTGGTAAGTAGCTATTAGTTGTTCTCTATTAGATACAGTTTATATCTTGTTATCTAAGATCCAATAAAGGGCTCTTGGAATTCCAAATAAGTAGTTTGTGTGTCATCCAAGAATGTGGAACATAAGGGTTGGAATGACCTTTCACTTTAGCTTGTGTGCTGTGCCTCTACAAGTTGTACTGGTTACATATTTTGGATAAGATACTTAGGACATGACTAGTAGATAAGTTTACTGAGAGATAGAAGGTATGTTGTTACTAACACTGGAAGTTAGTGATAGTTTTAGTTGATTTTCAGGATAAGACTTATAGTGTAAACTACCAGCTTATATACTAAGTATACTACTTAGTGTAGCTATTTAGAAATAGAGATCTATAGAATTGACAAGAGTTTAGCAAGGAGTGGAGACTTTACTTCTTCTAGTGCAAACTTTATCTACACTGTGAATTTCATAATATTATTATACTGGAAAACACTTTTCTGTGAAACAATATACTTTCATAGGTTTTTTGAGCATTATTAGCCTCTTCTAAAGCATTATTGAGAAGACCTTGTACTCTTGGATGACATCTCAGTCTCTCTTAAGTTGTAATCTTTTTGAGAGACAATATGATAGCTGTTAGATAAACTAGGTCTTATAAATGAAATATTTGGGGATAAGGAATTCTATAAGGCTTATAAAGAACTAGTTATGAAGAAAGAACACTAATGAGCATAGTTGGGACCTGTACAGGTATCCAGAATATGAGTCAAAGCATGAATACAAGAGATCAGAGAAAAGGTAAGCTTGGGAAAAGAAAAAAAGTTAGTACTCATGAGCAAGAAAATTATTTTTTCAGTTACCATTCTCTGTATTTTTAAACTAATATATAAGCCATATGTGGAGAGAAGACAAATAGAGGACTCCTATCCAATAACCTCCACTGTTACAGCTTAGGTTCAAGAGTTAAGACAAAAAGGATAACTATGTATTAGTTAATACAAGAAAAACTTGATAGAGTTTCTAGTATAGGTGAGTTTACTTCATATCTTTAAAATATGGTCTATACATACCTATATCTAGCCTATCCTAAATGTTATGAGTTATAGTCACACCACCCCCTTTAACTAAGCCCTAAATAAGGGAATATTCCTTCTTGAATTTTCTATTATCCCATCTATACAACATTTTTGCTGTATACTTTCCTAGTAACTCTCCCCTTCTGAAGTCTTATTCTTCTGCCATTTCTGACTTTCTCTATCTTCTAACTTTTGCATTCATTCTTTCCTCAAAGTCCACTGCCATTTCTTTTGCATTTCCTAAGTTCTCTTCCTTCTCTTATGTATCATATTCTGCTATAAACCCCTTCTAACATACCAAGTACTTTGTTATTCTCCTTATTTTTTTGTTCATTTAATATTCTTTTGATTTCCCATTTCTCTTTGCTATCAACTTTTACTAGCTGTGGTTTTTCTACTTTCTGTTCCTTTACTAGTTTTCTATATCTTACTACTCAACTTACATTCACAACTGGGTGAATCCTCATTGTATTTAGTTTAAATGCATTGATAGATACTACCTCTTCAATAATATATAGACCTATATATTGGTCTACTAGTTTTCTTGCTGGTTACTCTTTGAACAACAAGTTTTTTGTGCTCAGTATTACTTTGTTCCCCTTTCTTTATACTTTTACCTCATTTCTCCCCTTATTGGCCTACCGCTTCATTTCTTCCTATACTTTTCTTTTCTCCTGATGTCTGCTCCTATTTGTAACTTTTCCATAGTTTTCCATAAAGAAAGATATCTTTGTTGCTGAGTGGATTTTACTGTTTACTATGGATTCTGCTTATACTAGCTACTCTAGCCAATTCTTCTGTTTATGATCCACAAAAGATCATAAATATTGTTCCAGTTCCTGGTTCATATGTTCAGTTTGCCTGTCTGTCTGTGGATAAAAGACTGTTGAAAATCTTGTCTCAATCTCTAATATCTTATTTAATATCTTTGTCAACTTCACTGCAAACTGTGGTTCTCTATCTGTTATTACACTTTCTGGTAACCTATACAGCTTCTATGCATTATCCTGGAACAACATTACTAATCATTTTGCCAATGTCCCTTCTGTTGTCACCACAAAATATGTTATCTTAGACAACTTATTACATACTACCAATATTGTATTCTTTTCAGCTGCTAGTGGCAACTTTGTGATAAAGTTCACCATTAGGTGTATCTACAGTTTCTTTAGTACTTCATCTACCATTAGTTTTCCTGCTAGTAGTTCTGTCCTATTCATCATTCTCTGGCATAAGTTATATCCATCTATATACCTTTTCATATCCTTTGTTACTCCAGGCTTTATTGTTACCAACTCTATTGTTTTCTATTTACTTCCATGTTTAACTACTAGTACATCATAGTATAACTAGACAATCTATATTCTTAATTCCTCATTCTTTTGTATATATATCTTTTCTTTCTTTAGCACTAATCTATTATGACTTAAGCCTTTGAGTAAAGATAAAAGACTACTTTTATATTAAGTAACACAAAAGAACTCAATAGAGTTCCAAGTACAAACTAGTCTACCTTATATACTATAGACCATGGTCTGTGTACATATTACAACTATTCTATTCTAGAGTACATGTGCTTGTCATAAGGCCAACATGTTGTTGCTATGCTATATAATATTATCTGTTTCAAAACCTTCTACAACCTTCTCTATATCATATGATTGTGTGACAGTGACAGCTATATATGTGACAACCCTATGACAGGTGTCATGTCTTGTTACTTGTGAGACTATCACATGTGATTTTTTTTAAATCAACAATTTATTACATAGAGTGCAAAGGTAGATTGTGATAGCTACTTAGGGAAAACAAAGAACAAAGAGACTGGAAAAGTAATAGTATTGACAGCAAGCAAATCAGCATCAAGTGATGCTCTCACCAAAAGTAAAAGTATTTGGATTATACTCCAAAAAGGATCTGAATTGGAACATGGTTTCTCTATCTAGGTTCTAACCCTTGTTGAATCTTTTACAATCATATAAGATATGACATCTTGATTCCATGGGATAATACCTGCAAGAACAAATAAAATTATCTCTAGAGAAAAAGCAAAGTCAATATTCTCCAATCAGAATGTAATTGGTAATAGTACAAGTGGCTCGACAGTATAGAAAATTGGAGAAACCAAAGTTCTCAATCTAGAGGCTATCTTTTGTATAGAAAGGAATCATTTTTGAAAGATCATTGTTAAGAAGGTTAAGAAAATATCTTCCCTTGAGATTAGAAGTTCTAAAACTATCACACCACTCTTCAATAATGTTGTCACACTTCTTCTTTTTGCTGAAGTCCTAAGAATATTTGCTCAGATAGAGAGGAATAAGGTCAAAAGCCTTGGTATATTTCTCAACTTGAGTATGCAAATACCAGTCTAAATTACTAGAATACTTCCAAAATTCAACTGAGTTGTTCATTGAAGAATTTCCAAAGATCTTTAGCTATTGCAATCAATTGGATTTGGTATGGATGAATAGAAGAATTGAATATTCTTTTCACTACATGAAGAGCATTTGTAATAACAATGATATAAGATGTAGTAGGTACTTGAATAGCTTGATTGATACCACATCTGATAGCAAATAATTCAGCTTCCATAGACATGATGTTGATAGCATGATGAATAGTCTTCTTCAAGAGACTATTGAAGGAGTGAATGTAAGAGATGGAAGTAGCAACATTGTTCTTGATACTAGCATCAGAGACAATGATAGCTAGCTTAAAATTTGACAATGTGTTGAAAACAATCTCATCAAGACATTTGTAGTGATGTTTTTTTGCTGTCAATACTGGAACAATCAGCCTTATGAAAAGAAAATTGATTAGAAAAAGAGTTAATAAGATGATGCCCTGGATGAAATTCTTTATTAAGAGAATTGAAAGAAGAGAAAATTCCATAGAGAATGATTGTTGGAGTCAGTAACAGAACTTTTGATAGCTTTATGTTGTTTTAAACCATGATTGGAAGGGAGAGTAGCAATACAGAGTTAATTTCTACTGCTCAGCTTTTGAAGATGATAACAAATAGGAATGAGACCTGCAATGGATTTAATATCAAAAGATATCAAAGTATGAAAGGCCCCTAAGATCTATATAGCAGCTCTTTACTGCATTTTATTAAGTTTGTTAATAGGATATGAAAGAGGTGCCTTATTGTAAAACTAAAGGGGAAAGTTATATACTATGATAGGAAGAATACATGTATGATATAAAAGACACTTCTGGTATGACAAAAGACTATAAGAGGAATTGCCTAGCATTTTCATACTTTTTACCATTTATATGGCTTTATTGGCATAAAAGTCAATATGTTGGCAAAAAGTGAGTTTCCTATCAAAAAAGAAATCTAAATATTACTATGAAGAATTCAGTAGAAGTATAGGACCACCAATAGTTAACAGGTCCAAAGGAGGAGGGTTAAACATGCCATGAGACCTAGAGAAATGAAAGACTTTAGTCTTCTCATATTTGATAACCAAGCCAAATTGGTCTAAGAGTGAAGAAATAATATTATAACTACAAAAAAGGGAGAAATTGGTTTTTTCCAAAGATTTTTCTTGAAAAATAAGAAGACTATCATCTGCAGATGATAAGAAAGAAACAAGATTTTTAAGATTTTTAACATATTTCTCAAAAATATAGAAAAGTGAGGACAAGTACAATGTTGACAGAATAGGTGAAAGAGTAGAACCTTAACCAACATTAATATCAATATTGAAGAAAGGAGAGTAAAAGTTGTTCCATATATATTGAGTTTTTCTACCAATTAAATATTCAGAGAAAAAGGATAACACTTTAGAATAAAACTCAGCTTTGTCGAGGATGAAAGGGAGAAGTCAATGATCTAGGGAAGGGAAAAATTGAGTTATATCAAAAGCCAATGTGTTCATAAGGATGTTCTTGACCCAGCCAGAACAAATGATATGAGTAAAAAACATGTCTGTATCAGAAGTAAAACACTGTTTAAGTCTACTAAACTGATGAGGGTGAATAAAATTGTTAGCAATAGTGTGAAACTAAAGTCATTTGCCAATGACATTTTCAATCAATTTGCCAAGTGTATTAAGCAAGACTAATCAAGCAAAACGATTGGACAAAATAACTTGAGCAAATCAAACAATAATTTATTTGGCTTTGAGATGATTATTGTTATAAGACAAAAGTGTGGACAGACTTTGGCTAGGGTTGGGGTTAGCTGGACATAGATAAGTAATTAATTATTAGTCTACAATAGAGGAAGAGCACATGACATGGAAGTCATGTGATAGAAGCTGGAATAGTCTAGAGCAGTCTGGAAGGACTTAAGGTCTAGAAGGATTGAGAGGAGTCTAGATAGGAGTTAGAGTTAGAAGTGATGTCAAGGCACAATGGTTCCTCATGGTATACACATAGTACACACATGTATGATGAAGATTAAGAGTATGACATCAGAGCACATATATATGGCATAGTAGCCTTATGGTGGATGAGTAATAGGATATTAGGGTAGGTGGATATTGTTGTAGCATGGACTACATTGTATTTATATAAATAGAGGAGCAATGCAGTGAGGGCTCTTTGTTGAGTTCTCTTGTAATCCCTACTACTAGATAGCTAGTTGAGAGCTTTGCTGAAGTCAGCATATCACAAGTGCCATTCCGGCGAGTGGTTGCTACAACAATTATCAATGTAGACAATTTAAAATGTGATGGCCAATGCCCTAAACTGATACAAGCATTAGTGATGTTGATAACAGAGACTAAGCATTCATCAATGTTGATGATCCTCTTTAAGATTTTCCATGAGATTTTGTTAAAGCCAGGAGCAGAGGAGTTGTTATACTTGCTGATAGCATTCTTGAATTCTTCTTTCAAAAAAAGAAGCCATTCAATCACTGGTTTTGATGGAATCTTGTTTAAAATCTCAATGTTAATATTGCAAATATGTGTGGAATTGAAAAAGAGGTGTAAGACTTGCTATAAATCACTGAGTTTACTATAAGATCTGCCATTAAATTGAATTTTTTCAATGGCAGGTAGTTTGCATTTTCAAATCCAATTCATTAGATCCCAGGGATTATAATTAGTAGTTGTGATTTCTTGGATCTTGTCATTAAAAAACAATTATTTGGTACGTTTGACCATATTCTTGAAAATTTTCCAATTACTAAGACTTTTGGAAGATCTATACTTTGTCAAACTTAATTGGCACTCTTCATTCTACTAATCCTTGGACTGCTGGACAATATTGACTTTTTTCAAGTGTTTGTGCCATAAATAGAGCTGTTTTCTAGCTAGGCCTTAGATAGTGTTTTCTAGCAATTCCTTGTCTAAAAACTATGAAGTATTGATTTCTTTAAAGTACTTGATAATGTCGAAAGTGAAATTTGCTTCATATTCACTGTTTTTAATAATAGTATATTGAATGTCAGGAATGAATTCTTCAATAATACAAATATTGACAACTAGGGGAACATGAGATCAATAACCAAATTTGAGTTATTATTGTTGTCAGTGTATCTAGTGGGAATTTAATGAATAGGATGAGAAAGAGATAAATTGAAAGTGTCAGCAATGTCAAAAAGTATATCACTATGGAAAGAATGAAAAGGATAGTCCAAGTTCCAGTCTCTATCTCTGATATTGAAATCACCAGTCATAATTAGAACATTATAAATATTGACTTTAGTATCCTTAAGATACTTTAAAGTTGACTGGAGTGAGAATAGATGTTGAGAAGAAAGAATACATCACCATTGTTGAAAAAGGAAAAATAACAAATGTCTCTGTGGTTAAATATGTCTTTACAAAAAGAAAAACACAAACTAGAGAGCCAAATATTGATATAAGAGATAACATGTGGATAGTTGTCTTAGCATGTGGAGGACCTGTAAAAGGTAGCCCAATTAAAATAGTTGGAGACTCCAACAACAATTTTGCTCTTTTTATTTGAAGAGCTAGGAATAGACTATAAAATTAACCATGGAGGTATAAGAATGATATTGAAGTCTTTGTTGATTTCTAAAAGAGTTTTAGCTAAGAATTTTTTTTTCAAACATATTGAGATTTTTGATGATTATACTTATATGTTGCTTATGGCTAAGCAAATTGACTTGGTTTTATTGTTCCTGATTTTCTGGTATTTCTTAGCATGCTATTCTTTGTTGAAGTAATACTTCTAGAATGAACAGAGGTTGGAGTCAGCTTGGTGATCCCTCTTGCAGTTAATGCATTTAAACAAGTGAGGATATGGTTTCCTTTATTTTGTTTCAAGTCTAGGTGGGTTGATTTTGAAATTTGCCTTGCAACACTATGCAAAGTATTGATGATGTTCACTCTTGTGGGGTCTGTTGCACTTGATGCACTTTGAACCTTGAGCTTGACATAAGAAGGTGGAATGTTCCCACTTCCAACAATTTTTAAACTGTAGGACACCAGGATTCATATTTGCACCATGGATGGTCATAATAAAACTTCCAACATTGAAAGACCTGTTGATGAGGTTTTTAGCCTTATATCCACTTTGAGTATCCCAGATGTCAATCCAAACAATTACCATATCAGATTCAGGCAATGCTTTGATAACTTGTGGTTTTAATACCAGTGATAAGTTATTGAAAATATTGTTGGATTTGATAACCAATTTAACAAAGTCTGAAGAGATAAGAATGTTAGAGTTTTCAAGAAAGTAGGAAATACCTATTATTTTCAAATATAATTTCAATTAAGGAAGCCTAGGAGTCTTAATATCCTTAGAATTGATATTTTTCACATTTTTGACAAAGTTTTCTATAACTTGAAGGTTGGAAAGCAAGGCTACTTTGTTAGTGACAATAGTAATACTAATAGGTTCTAGCCAGACATAATCTGCCATAATGTCCAACTTAATGTTCTTAAGGGCTCCATTGATATTAGCAATATGACTGCTAGAAGAGGCCATAAATTTGTTAGCATTTTCCTTGCCCATGGGAACAACAATTTGTTTGTGAGAGGAGTCCCTGGTAGTTATTTTAATATATGGCTTAGACTTACCAGAGTCATTAATGATTTTTTGTATGTTTTCAATCTTTTTCACTGGTAGGTTGGGATAGTTTTCTTTTAACTTTAATATTCCTGTGACACTAGGACCTGCTGCTTGAGTATATGACAGTTTTTGAGGCAATTTGTTTATTGTCATTGGTTTTTTTCCTTTACCAAAAAATTTAGATCTTTCAAATACTTCCTTAGATGAATGTGCTGGGATAGGAGGGGGAAGCTTGATAGTTTCTGCTACTTTGTCTTTAGATAATCCAGAGGTTGATGAGGTTTTGGTCTTCAAAACCTTAGAGGTAAATTTGTTAGCAACTTCATTTCTGAAGAAATCAATATCAATAGTATCCCAACTAGATTTGTAAATAAAGAAAATAAAATTCCACACAGCTTCTCTAAAACCTTTAAGTTGGGAAACATCGTGAATAGAGCCTAATTTGACCTTTCTTGACCTGATATAATTTGCTATGTATAACAAAGAGATGAACATGTTTTTGGCATTGATTTCCAAAAATTTCATAGATCCAAAGATAAAAATAGGGTGTGCTTCACCATCCCAAGTATTAGATTCTGTAGGTTGATTAATATTGTAAGCTAATAGGACTTCATAATGGCTATACTAGGAACTAGTTCCTAGAAGGTCCATTGTCTCATGTTTGACTTGTGGAGAAGGTGTACTATTTAGGGCCAGAGCCTTATTGACTCCACATTGCTTCTCAGCCTTGTTGCTGTTGTTGAATGTCTGAACTTCTTAGTTAGTACTTGCCTCCAAAATACCTATTGACAATGAAACAGCCTCTTCTGCTTTAACCTGTTCACTCTAGAGTGGGTTGTTGCTTTGGATTTCCATTCTTTCATAATAGGAAATCAAAGATGTCTCAGAAGAAACAGAGGACTTTCTGGAGCTGTTGTTGAAATGGGGCAATGACCTCTTACTCAGAATAGTCATATCAATATCCATATCCATACTAGACAAAGATTGGGCCAATTTGTTAGACAATAGAGCTTGAGTAGTAATAGAAAAGAATTTATTTGCTAATTTTCTTATAGGTGCTACTATGCATGATGGTGGTAAGAGAGAAAGAAGTAATTGACTATCACATGTGATGTTACATTACACTTTTGTCTAAGTCAAAAATAAAAAGAAAAAAAAGAAAAAGAAAAAAAACTTAACAGATAAAAAAAATAAAAGAGAAATAAAATAAAATCAAGTCCATCATTTACAACTCTAAAATAACCCTTTGTTGTGGCAACCACTAGACACTCAAGGTCCAATGATCTCACTAACGAGTAAACCTCAAAGGAGAAGTATAATGTGGGAATTCACAAGAGAACTCAACAAGGAGTCTCTGCTAAATTAGCATC
>Ga0157359_1000371_pt1 | contig 15970 bp, 12 predicted proteins | sample AttcapACBM3_FD_111482 | JGI IMG/M metagenome (GOLD analysis project Ga0157359, IMG submission 111482) | Fungus gardens microbial communities from leaf cutter ant in Botucatu, State of São Paulo, Brazil - Atta capiguara ACBM3 | ecosystem: Host-associated > Fungi > Mycelium > Unclassified ...
GAGCAGATATTGATGTTGAGTCGTCATAATCTGAGAGCACCGTTAGCTGACAATGGCAGTGTACTGGTACAGGCCACTAAAAAATCCTGGCCTGCCTGGGATGTACCTGGTGGGCAGCTCACGACAAAAGGCGGTGTTCTTTCGGTTTATATGGGACGTTATACCCGTGAATGGCTGGCACAACAAAAGCTGATTAAAGAGGGTGAATGTCCGTCATCGGATGATATCTATGCGTATGCTAACAGCCTGCAACGGACTGTTGCCACAGCACAATTTTTTGTAGCCGGTGCTTTCCCTGGATGTGATGTGACTGTGGCTCATCAAAATGAAATGGGCGTGATGGATCCTATTTTTAATCCTGTCATTACCAATGACAGCGAGGAGTTTAAACAACAGGCACTGGCTGCAATGAATGCAGCAGACGCAAAACTGGCGTTGAAACCCGCTTTCCAACAGCTGGCAAAGATCATTGATTATAAAAATTCAGCCGCGTGTAACGGGCAGAAACAGTGCGATCTTACCGGGAAAAATACCTATCGTGTAGATAATGGCAAAGAACCAGGCATTTCAGGGCCATTACAGGCCGGTAATTCCCTGGTTGATGCTTTTACCTTGCAGTATTACGAAGGTATGCCACTGGATCAGGTTGCCTGGGGACAGATCAAAACGCCTGCACAGTGGGCGGCATTGTCAACGATTAAAAATGCGTACCAGGATACCTTATTTACTTCACCTCTGGTGGCCCGTGATGTGGCTGCGCCATTAGTGGATTATATTCGCAGTTTGTTGCTGGCTCAGGCACAGGAAAATGCGCCGAAAGTCATTCTGATGGTGGGACATGATTCCAATATTGCCTCTCTGCTGAGTGCCCTGGAATTTAAACCTTACGATCTGGCAGATCAAAACGAACATACACCGATTGGTGGCATGATCCAGTTCCAGCGCTGGCTGGATAAGAAAAATGATCGCGAGCTGGTGAAAGTGGAATATGTGTACCAGAGTACGGATCAGTTGCGTAATGCCACACCACTGTCACTGGATAAACCACCAAAACGTGTCACGTTACAGATGGCGGGATGTCAGACTGATGCGAATGGTTTTTGTCCATGGGATCAATTTAGTACGGTGCTGACGGAGGCATTAAAAGGTACCGCACTGGAAGTCAAAGAACCCGTAGCGTTAGAGCAACAACCTGATGATGCCACCGTGGATCAGAACGAGAAGGATACGGATAACGTGACGACAGATGTTCAACCCGCAGAGCAGACGACTGAAAATGCGGAATCAACATCAACATCAACATCAACATCAACATCAACATCAACATCAACATCAACATCAACGGATAAAATCGTCACGGAAAAACCAGTATCAACAGCAAAAGCTGCTGAAGTGGTGCAAAAAAATACCAAAGATAAGACGCAAACCGCATCGGATAAACCTGTTTCTAATCAGTAAAATACCCAAATAACAGTTGGAGGATCGATCGCGTGTATCAATCCTCCCCATTTTGATGAAAAAGCTGGTCGTTGAGTATCGGCTTTTTCATCTGTGATATGCAGCTTTTATCTATTCAGGTGCATTCATGTCCACTCTGATTTCCCGTTATAAATTAGCGATAAATACTAAAGAACTGGTGTTGATTTTTATCACCATGTTGTGGGGAGGAACGTTCCTCACTGTACATCATGCAATGACAGTCAGTGGGCCGTTCTTTTTTATTGGCGTGCGTTTTGCTGTCGCAGCACTATTGTTGGGGCTATTTTCCTGGCGTTTTTTACGTCACATGACCTGGCTGGAATTACAGGCCGGAGTGATGATTGGCCTGTCCATCTCACTGGGCTATGGTTTGCAAACGTATGGGATGCAAACCATAACCAGCAGTAAATCAGCCTTTATTACAGCGATGTATGTGCCATTAGTTCCGCTCTTGCAGTGGATATTTCTACATAAAATGCCGGTAATGATGTCGTGGATTGGCATTATGCTGGCATTTGGTGGATTACTCCTGTTGGCCGGACCGGAGAGTGGTGAAATGACCTTTAATATTGGTGAAATTGTCACTCTGCTTAGTACGTTGGCGATTGCGGCGGAAATTTTGTTTATTGGTGCCAGTGCGGGGAAGGTGGATGTCCGTCGGGTAACGGTTATTCAACTGGCTGCAGCCTCATTGTTCGGTTTTTTAATGATGATCCCAAATAGTGAATCTGTCCCTCCATTCAGCCCCTATTTACTGTACAGCGTGACAGGACTGGGTATTGCCAGTGCGGTGATTCAGGTAACGATGAACTGGGCGCAACGTAGCGTTTCTCCAACCCGAGCCACTGTGATTTATGCCGGTGAACCGGTATGGGCCGGAATTGTTGGTCGTATTGCCGGAGAGCGTTTACCGGGGATCGCTTTACTGGGTGGTGTGCTGATAGTGGTGGGTGTATTAGTTAGTGAATTGAGACTGAAGCCGAAGCCTGAGCGTGAAATCAGTCAGTGAGGGGATAAACGGCTATCAGAAAGCGTGAGCCCGGAAGAAAGAAGGGTGAAATATGTGACCTGTACATACAGGTCACACGATTAGCACAATCAGGCTGTCTTACGGCTGCGAAGGAACCAGCCTGCGGCCAGCAACAGGAACCAGATTGGAGTCACCATCAATGCCTGGCGGGTATCATCTTCCAGAGTCAGCAATACCAGCACAAAGACAAAGAAAGCCATACACATCCAGCACATAAATTTACCCAAAGGCATTTTATAGCTGGATTCAGCATGACGCTGTGGGTACTTCTTACGGTAAACAAGATAAGAACACAGGATAATAGTCCAAACAAACATGAACAGAATCGCTGATACCGTTGTTACCAGTGTAAAGACGGTCATTACGTTTGGAATCAGATAAATCAGCGCCACACCACCCAGCAGGCAGAGACAGGAGAAAAACAGACCTGCTGTCGGTACAGCACGGCTGGACAACACGCCAAAGCGACGATGTGCAACGCCTTGTTGTGCCAGGCCATACAGCATACGGCTGGTGGAGAAAATCCCGCTGTTTGCTGATGATGCTGCCGATGTTAATACCACAAAGTTAACGATACTTGCCGCCGCAGGCAGGCCGATCAGAACAAACATTTCTACAAATGGACTGCGATCTGCGACGACCTGATCCCAGGGAGTAACCGCCATAATCACCAACAGAGCCAGCACATAGAACATAATAATACGTACCGGAATCGCGTTAATGGCACGCGGCAGTACAGTTTTTGGATCATGAGTTTCTGCTGCGGCTGTACCTACCAGTTCAATACCAACAAAAGCAAAAACAGCGATCTGGAACCCGGCAAAGAAACCGTGCAACCCTTTCGGGAACATACCACCATGATCCCAAATATTACTCAGTGATGCTGTGTCACCATTTGGGGAAGGGTAGTGCATCGCCACCAGTACAATACCTGTCACGATCAGTGCCACGATAGCAACAATCTTGATGATCGCGAACCAGAACTCCATCTCACCGAACAGTTTTACGGTAGCGACGTTCAGGGATAAGAAGACCACAATACAGAGCAGGGCGCTCATCCAGACCGAGAAATTAGGGAACCAGAGCTGGAAATAGGAACTGATTGCAACCACATCCGCAATCCCGGTCACAACCCAACAAAACCAGTATGTCCAGCCGGTAAAATAACCAGCCCTGGGACCGAGGAGATCTGCTGCGAAGTCACTGAAGGATTTGTACTCAAGGTTAGATAACAATAACTCACCCATTGCACGCATCACAAAAAACAACATAAAACCGATGATCATATAAACAAAAATGATCGAAGGACCTGCAAGACTAATGGTTTTCCCCGAACCCATAAACAACCCTGTACCAATCGCGCCACCGATTGCAATTAATTGTATATGGCGGTTGTGCAGGTTACGCCGTAGCGTTTCCGGGGCTTGTTCTGAGGCCAGAGCCTCTTTTGATTGATCAACCATTACGGTTCTCCTGTGTTTTCCTTTTTTCCTGTCGGAATGGACAAAGCTCTGATGGCCTTTTTACCTTTTTCTGCAACACGCAGACGAAATTTAAGATAGTGGAATACGTTATTGAATGAATGATTTTTTTCAGTAAAAGTGACCGCGATCGAATTGTCAGAATGGGAATGATGCCACATTTACAACTATTTTGTGGTTTTTTTGATAATAAAATCAGGGGATTGAAGGTTTTCAGGACGCACCGGCGATGAATATCCCGGTGCTGTCTTTGATTACTGGCGGTAAGCGTGTTTGATTTGTTTTACTGTGTCGGTCAGTTGCTCTGCCTGTTGTTTATCTTCCAGATTTGCAATATAGCGTTCCATGTTAATGATCACTTTACCGGCATCGGCCTGACCCATTGCTTTCAGCATTAAGGTCATCAGTGCTTTCATGCAGGTCACTTCATTGGCAAGTGCTTTAACATCTTCGCGGGTTGAAAAGTCTGTCTGACTCATGATTTCTCCTGACTGGTATAAATGAAGGGGTTCACACTTATTGTTCATTGTGCGTAATATTGTGAAAATCATAACATATTTTATGCAGGAACAAGTACGAACGTACTCTGATTAGCAAGAGACACAGTATTGTCAGTTTTCGACGCCTCATGACATATGATGATGTTATTTAATTAACATAATGTGCATATATCCGCGATTAAAAGTACAACAGAAATACATCTTTTGTGTCTGTTATTCAATCAATAAAGGAGAAGGCTGACATTGTTTTCGGTGCATGATAACCATTTGTTTTCCATATCAATTATTTTTTAGAATTTTGTTTACAATTATTTGTTAAATTTCATCATGCTATAAAAATGCATAAACATTCATATTGAGGTATTTCTGTTCTATTACCCTAAAAAATAGTAAAGTGGAAAATTCGTAATTATCAGTAATTGTTACCTTCCTCAGCCATTTAGGGAGTCCCTTTTGATAAGTGTTTTTCTCGTTGATGACCACGAACTCGTGCGGACGGGTATTCGCCGCATTCTGGAAGATGTCAAAGGTATCCAGGTTGTGGGTGAAGCAGGCTGCGGTGAAGATGCAGTAAAATGGTGTCGGGCAAACAATGCTGATGTGATCCTGATGGACATGAATATGCCGGGTATTGGTGGCCTTGAGGCTACGCGTAAAATTGTGCGCTATGCTCCGGACAGCAAAATTATCATGTTAACTATTCATACTGAGAATCCTTTACCGGCTAAGGTGATGCAAGCCGGCGCATCGGGTTATCTCAGTAAAGGTGCAGCTTCTCAGGAAGTGATCAATGCCATCCGCATGGTCAATGCCGGTCAGCGATATATTGCTTCTGATATTGCACAACAAATGGCATTAAGTCAGATTGCGCCACAGGCAGAATCCCCCTTTAGCTGTTTATCTGAGCGTGAATTACAGATTATGTTGATGATCACGCGAGGGCAGAAAGTGACGGAAATTTCTGAGCAGCTGAATTTGAGTCCTAAAACCGTTAACAGCTATCGTTATCGCATGTTCAGCAAGCTGAATATCAGTGGTGATGTGGAATTAACCCATCTGGCGATTCGTCATGGGTTGTGCAATTCGGAATCATTAAATCAGTAGTGAGTTACCACGTGTTTGATGCCCGTTCCTTCCTGAAAACGGTAACCAGCCAGCCCGGTGTTTACCGTATGTATGATGCCAGCGATACAGTGATTTACGTTGGTAAAGCTAAGGATCTGAAAAAACGTCTCTCCAGTTATTTTCGCAGCAACCTTGCCAGCCGGAAAACAGAAGCTCTGGTGGCATTAATTCATAATATTGATGTCACCGTAACGCATACAGAAACCGAGGCTCTGTTACTGGAACACAACTATATAAAGCTGTACCAGCCTCGTTATAACGTGTTGTTGCGTGACGATAAATCCTATCCTTATATCTTCCTGAGTGCTGATCGTCATCCACGGTTAACCAGCCATCGTGGTGCTAAACATGCTAAAGGGGAATATTTCGGTCCATTTCCTAATGGCTATGCCGTACGTGAAACACTGTCGTTATTACAAAAAATATTTCCTGTTCGTCAGTGTGAAAACAGTGTTTACAGCAATCGCACCCGTCCCTGTCTGCAGTATCAGATAGGACGTTGTTCCGGACCTTGTGTGGCTGGGTTGATTACGGAAGAAGAATACGCTCGTCAGGTAAATTACGTACGTTTATTCCTGTCAGGGAAAGATAACCAGGTACTGGAACAACTGGTTAGCCGGATGGAAGAGGCATCCCGGGAACTTCGTTTTGAAGATGCGGCGCACCTGCGGGACCAAATTCAGGCGGTACGTCGGGTAACAGAAAAACAATTCGTTTCTAATCAGGGTGATGACGTTGATGTGGTGGGTGTGGCATTTGAAGCCGGGATGGCGTGCCTGCATGTTCTCTTTATTCGTCAGGGGAAAGTCCTGGGCAGCAGGAGTTATTATCCTAAAGTGCCTGCCGGGACTGATCTGGCCGAAGTCGTACAAACGTTCGTTGGCCAGTTCTATTTACAGGGAAGTCAGGCACGAACCTTGCCTGCCGATATTTTGCTGGATTTTAGTTTGCCGGAAAAAGAGGTGCTGGCAGATTCACTGAGTGAACTGGCCGGAAGACACGTCAATATTCAAAGTAAGCCGCGGGGAGATCGTGCCCGTTATTTAAAACTGGCCCGAACGAATGCAGCAACAGCTCTGACAACGCGTTTGGCGCAATATTCCACGGTACAGCAGCGCCTTAAAGAACTTGCTCAGGTACTTAAACTCCCTGAGATTAAACGCATGGAATGTTTTGATATCAGTCACACGATGGGCGAGCAAACCGTGGCATCCTGTGTGGTCTTTGATGGTAACGGTCCTGTTCGCAGTGAATACCGGCGTTACAATATTACGGGCATTACGCCCGGGGATGATTATGCCGCGATGGATCAGGTGTTACGGCGTCGTTATGGTAAAGAACTGCCCGTGGAAAAAATTCCGGATGTCATCCTGATTGATGGTGGTAAAGGGCAACTGGCTCAGGCGAAAAATGTGTTCGCTGAACTGGATGTTCAGTGGGATAAATATCATCCGCTCTTGCTGGGGATAGCCAAAGGCGTTGATCGTAAAGCTGGCCTGGAAACATTGTTCTTTGAACCGGAAGGGGAAGGATTTTCCTTACCACCTGATTCTGCTGCGTTGCACGTTTTACAGCATATCCGTGATGATTCGCATAATCACGCCATTACCGGGCATCGTAATCAGCGGGCAAAAGTCAAAAGAACCAGCACACTCGAAGGTATTGAGGGAATTGGCCCCAAACGGCGTCAGGCATTATTAAAATATATGGGGGGTTTACAGCCATTGATGAATGCGTCACTGGATGAGATTGCCAGGGTTCCGGGAATTTCTCAGGCACTGGCAGAAAAAATCTTTCATGCACTGAAACACTAAGCATTGCAACCCCTGTGTCAATATAGGAACATAGGGACAAATTCTACTCTGTCCAAACAGTTAGCATAATTATGCCATTTAATATTCCAACTTTACTGACGCTGTTTCGTGTCGTCCTGATACCTTTTTTCGTTCTGGCGTTTTATCTGCCGTTCGAGTGGGCGCCGATGTTGTGTGCCGCTATTTTTGTGGTGGCGGCGGTGACAGACTGGTTTGATGGTTTCCTGGCACGTCGCTGGAAGCAAACCACGCGTTTTGGTGCGTTTCTTGATCCTGTTGCTGATAAAGTGATGGTCGCTATGGCGCTGGTGCTGGTGGCAGAACATTTTCATTCCTGGTGGATTACATTACCGGCAGCAACCATGATTGCTCGTGAAATCATTATTTCGGCACTGCGTGAATGGATGGCTGAAATCGGTAAACGTAGCAGTGTCGCGGTTTCCTGGATTGGGAAAGTAAAAACCACGGCTCAAATGCTGGCATTATTTGCATTACTTTGGCGTCCTAATCCGATCGTAGAAGGGATTGGTGTGTTTGCATTATACATTGCGGCAGTGCTGACTTTTTGGTCAATGTTTCAGTATCTAAGCGCTTCACGTGATGATTTGCTTGAACGTTGAACGAAATGATTCAAAATCAAGCAAACGAACAAAATGCATTGATAATTTTGTTGACTCATTTGTTCATATCAGTAGAATGCAACGCATCGAAAGGCAGCACGGTTTGCCAGAAGATAAAAGAAATCAGCAAGTTAAGTTAGTTGATTCTGCGGGAATAGCTCAGTTGGTAGAGCACGACCTTGCCAAGGTCGGGGTCGCGAGTTCGAATCTCGTTTCCCGCTCCAGTTTACGCCATTAAAGATGATTCTTTAATGACAGAAGAATAAGGCGCGTTGGCAGAGTGGCCATGCTGCGGATTGCAAATCCGCCTACCTCGGTTCGACTCCGGGACGCGCCTCCAAATTTACATCGATGCCCGGGTGGTGAAATCGGTAGACACAAGGGATTTAAAATCCCTCGGCTGTATGGCTGTGCGGGTTCAAGTCCCGCCCCGGGCACCATGTAAATAAGTTAAGAAAAACAAAGAAGTATCAAGAATTTTTCAACCACCGCAAGGTGGTTTTTTTATGCCTGAAATTCCCTTTCAGAAGATGCTTCCGAACATGCCCCCTGTGTTTTGAATAACCATTCATTTTTTCTGTCCATCTGGTGATAGCAATTTATGCGTGCTTTGTCGTTATTTATGGTTGTTCACCATAAGTATGTCACCACCATTCACCATTGTGGCAAAGTACCTTCATCCCACAGATACAAAAACCCCGAAAAGTGTGTCCAACTTTTCGGGGTCGGTTCAGTTACAGGTAATATTCAATCGCCTGTATCTTCAGTGATCATTTCTATTTGACCAGTTTCGCCGTCATATAAACCCGGTTATTAAATTGTGCGCTGGTGATTTTATATGCCACACCCTGTTTAGTCGCCTGCGCTGCAATTTTCGCTTCTGCACTGTCCAGAGTGGATGCGGTTGCACTGATACTTTGCGCAAAAGAACCGAAAGACATCACAGAAAGGGCTGCGACAGCAACGAAAGTTTTGATGGATTTCATCGTCATACTCCTTAGATTATTTGGTTGATACACCGGGCCTCTTGCCCGGCGGAATACATGATAGGATGACGATGAGTTGATTGAAATTAGAACTATTTGCGATTCTTTTTCAAAAAATTAGATGTATTTTGGGAGGATCCTGCTGTAGACAGTCTTTTTCAGTCTAAAAAAGATTTCTTTTCTTTCTGTACGGTTAGTCCCTTGTTATTCCTTGATTTCCGGCGGATGATATCCCCATTTACAAGGGTAAATATGGATTGTGTAAATGTTAATCAGTATTGATGAAGCCAGAACAATTAATACCGACAGCCGTCTGGCATTTACGTTGGCTCTGGTGGCGGGAATGTTGAATACCGCTGCTTTCGAGATTGTGGGCTTTTTTTCAGCGAATATGACGGGTAATGTTTCTTCTCTCTCCGATAATCTGGCAAAAGCGAATTTAAGCAATGGCATGCTTTTTTTAGCGGTTATCCTGCTGTTTATTACAGGAGCTGCCTTTTCTACCGGTATTATTAATTCTGGCAGAAGACGCGGTATCCGTACTATCTTTGCCATCAATATTTTTTTTGAAGCAATCGCTCTTCTTCTGTTGGGTATCATTGAAATATGGTATCCACCTGCTTATCCTGGCCTGGTATTGGTTTTTTCTTTAAGTTTTTTGATGGGATTACAGAATGCGGTAGTGACCCGTATTTCCAATGCCAGGGTCAGAACGACCCATGTGTCCGGTACGGCGACAGACATCGGCATTGAAATTGCCATGCTGTTTGATGTACTGAGACGTAAAGAATCTGTGAAAGATACTTTACTCTATCTGCAAAGACTGGAATTGCATACTTCAACGTTGGTGGCTTTTTTTCTTGGTGGTGTAATAGGTATCTGGTTATCGCAACTGACTGATTATATTTTCCTGATCATCAGTGGAGGAGGGTTACTGTGTCTTTCTCTTGTCACCATGATGAAGGATCATCTCCACCACTGATATTATGTTTCTGGCAAAAAACGCCGGAATTGTCTAAATTTTTCACGGTCTGTCCCATTTTCACACAGTCATGTTTATAATTGCCGACCATTTATCCGGAATGTTAAGAGCAGGTTTTTACATTTGAAACTTCAGGAATCATACACCCGGTATATCGTGTCACTGCAGTCAGTTATTACTGGGGAAAAGTATGTTGCGCCGTGATAAACCGAATCCTTATGCACCACGTGAGTGGGCGCCGGGTGAGAAACCCATGTTACCCGGCTCACCTTCAACACCATTACATCCCTCGCATAAGCGGATTGCGTTTGGCATTATTGGTTTATTGATCTCGATTACTGGTGCATTGAGTAATGCCCTTGTTAGTGCCAATTTGCTGAATTTACAGGGTGTTTTTGGTGCATATACCAATGAAATAGCCTGGTTGCCTGCCGTTTATGTGATGGGTAATATCTCCATTAACCTGTTGCTGGTGAAATTTCGACAGCAGTTTGGTTTACGGGTATTTACGGAAGCCTTCCTGGTACTTTATGTGCTGGTGGCGTTCTTCCATCTGTTTGTGAATGATCTCAGTTCGGCAATCATTGTTCGTGCGGCTCACGGTATGGTGGGGGCAGCACTTAGTTCACTGGGTATTTATTATCAAATACAAGCCTGGCCTGCCAAACACCGACTCAAAGCCCTGACGATAGGGATTGGGGCTTCTCAGTTGGCTATCCCTTTGGCTCGTCTGTTCTCTACCGAACTGTTGCAACTGGAAGAGTGGCGGGGATTATATCTGTTTGAACTGGGATTGGCGTTGGTTGCGCTGGGTGCGGTTTTAGTACTGAAGTTACCACCCGGTGAGCGTATTCGTGCTTTCGAGAAGAAAGATTTCCTGACTTTCTTCCTGATGGCTCCAGGTATGGCACTGCTATGTGGTGTGTTATCGCTGGGACGTATTGACTGGTGGACCAGTGCTCCGTGGCTGGGAATCTGTCTGGCACTGGGATTGGTCCTGGTGATTGCTGCAGTGGTTGTGGAACATAACCGCAGCAACCCTCTGATCAATACGCGCTGGCTGGGCAGCGGGGCAATTTTCCGTCTCGGCATCGTGATGATTTTGCTGCGCATGGTATTGGCAGAGCAAAATACCGGCGCTATAGGTTATCTGCAAAATGTGGGCTTACTTAACGATCAGATGCAGGGACTGGCGTTAGCCATTCTGGCGGGTGTCGCCGCAGGTATTGCCAGCAGTGCCCTGACGATCAACCCAAAACATCTGAGCTGGCCAATCGTGGCGTCACTGATTATTGTGATGGTTGCTTCGTTGATGGATGCACATTCCAATCCACTGACGCGCCCACAGAATATGTATCTCAGCCAGTTTTTACTGGGATTTAGTACCTCATTTTTTATCACTCCAGCCATGCTGTTAGGAGTGAGTAGTGTGGTAACGCAACCGAAAAATCTGGTCAGTTTTGTTGTTCTGTTTGGGATGAGCCAAAACCTGGGCGGGCTGATGGGGTCTGCCCTGTTGGGGACTTTTCAGACATGGCGAGAAAAATATCATTCCAGTCTGCTGGGCGATCAACTGTCATTGCTGAACCCAAATGTCACGGAACGCCTGGCGCAGTATAGCGGCCTGTTCAGTAGCCAGATTACCGATCCTGTCCTGAACAGTGCACAAAGTGTGGCTCAACTGCAAAGTGTTGCCACATTACAGGCCAATGTATTGGCGTATAACGATGTCTATATGCTGACAGCCGCGATGTCTGCAGCAACGTTAGTTTGGGTTCTGTGGCGCTTATCCCGTCTGCGGTATCTCAACTGGCAACAGGAAAAGCGGGAAGCTGAAGCTGAGCGTCAGGCAATGCAACAAACATCGAAAACGATTTCAACGGGGACATAATGAGCCAACAGCAACAGGCGGAACGCCAGAAAAATAATAAATTGCGTATTTTATCCATTGCACTGGGTACCAGTATTGCGGTGGTTGGGGTACTGCTCGTGTTGTATGCCTGGCAGCTACCACCTTTTACCAGTCAGGTACAGAGCACAGAAAATGCGTATGTGCGTGGTCAGGTCACCTTTATTAGCCCACAGGTAAACGGCTATATCACCGCCGTGAATGTACTGGATTTACAACCGGTAAAACGTGGTGATGTGTTAATGACGATTGATGATCGTATCTATCGTCAGCGTGTGCATCAGTCTCAGGCGCAGCTGGATATGAAAAAAGCCGCGTTGGAAAATAACGTACAGCAACGCCATAGTGCAGAAGCGGTAATCAAACGTAATGAGGCAGCACTGGCGAACGCTAAGGCTCAGGCTGTAAAGAGTGGTCTGGATCTGAAACGTGTGGAAAATCTGGTGGCGGATGGATCACTGTCATTACGTGAACGTGATGCCGCACGTGCCAGCAACAGCCAGATGGTAACGGGTATCCAGCAGGCAAAAGCGACTCTGGATGTTTCCCGCCAGGATCTGCAAACCGTGGTTACTAATCATGCCGCACTGGAAGCGGATGTCGCTAATGCAGAAGCAGCACTGGAACTGGCGAAAATCGATTTGAGCAATACCCGCATTATTGCTCCTGCTGATGGACAGCTGGGACAAATCTCCGTGCGTCAGGGAGCTTACGTGACAGCTGGTACTCGCCTGACATCACTGGTGCCGGAACAAAAGTGGGTCATTGCTAACATGAAAGAAACCCAGATGGCAAATATCCGTCCGGGTCTGCCAGTGACCTTTACTGTAGATGCCCTGGATGGTGAACGTTTCGATGGAGAAGTGGAATTTATCTCCCCGGCAGCAGGTTCCGAATTCAGTGCTATTTCACCGGATAATGCGACCGGAAACTTTGTCAAAATTGCTCAGCGTATACCAGTGCGTATCAAAATCACCAGTGAGAACGCTGAACGTTTGCGTCCGGGGATGTCTGTGGAAGTCAGAATTGACACTGCAGCAGAAGACAGTGGAGATAAGCATTAATGTCTGCGCGTAAAACCTTATTGTCGTTATTACTGGTTTCCTTCCTGTCTGGTTGTGCTACTGAAGTTGAAAGAGCGCCGCATTCACTATTGATTCCGGAAGCATGGCGTAATCAGGTTGGACCCGCATCTATGGTGGAAGCAAACTGGTGGCAGGCGTTTGGTGATCCATTATTAAATCAGCTGGTGGAACAGGCTCTGCGTAACAACCCGGATATTCTGATCGCACGTGCCCGCGTGGATCAATACCGTGCGCAGTTACGTGGTGCGGAAGGGGATAATTTCCCTACACTGAATGCAGGGGTTGCTGCGACCCGTACTCGGGCGATGTCTCCCGCAACCGGACAACCTGTGCAATCCTCTGTGTTCCAGGGATTATTACAGGCAAATTATGATGTTGATTTGTGGGGAGCCCGCAGTAGCAGCATTGATGCAGCGAAGGCCTCTCTGGAAGCACAACAGGCGGCGGCCAGCGCTGCAGAGTTAACCATCGCCAGTTCCGTCGCGTCTGGTTATATGACACTGACTGCGCTGGATGAACAGCTAAGGGTGACGCAAGCGACACTGCGCACACGTCAGGATTCACTGAAACTGGCGCAACGTCAGTTCGAAACCGGCTATACCTCAAAACTGGAATGGGTACAGTCAGAATCAGAATATCAGACAGCAAAAGCGCAAATTCCTTTATTGCAGCATCAAATAACACAGCAGGAAAATGCGTTGAGTATTCTGGTGGGTATGAATCCTCGTCAAATTGCCCGCCAGAATCATTTCGCGCATATGATGCCACAGACATTACCTACGGTGATGCCTTCAGAATTATTGCAACGCCGACCGGATATTGTGCAGGCCGAGCGTCAGTTACTGGCAGCTGACGATTCCCTGAAAGCCTCCCGGGCGAAACTGCTGCCATCCCTTAATCTGACAGCCAGTGGCACGCTGCAAAGTTCAATCCTGCATGATCTGGTTTCCGATCCGTTTCGTTTATGGAGCATTGGTGGCAGCATCCTTGCCCCGATCCTGAATCGTGAAGCATTGACCGCGCAGGTAGATGCTTCTATGGCGGCACGTAATCAGGCGCTATACGGTTATGAAAAGGTCGTCCGTAATGCCTTTAGCGAAGTCAATAATGATTTGGATGCTATAGCGCGGTATCAGCAACAACTGGAAGAGTTGGAAACACAGCAACAGGTTGTCAGTGAGGCATTACGTATTGCCACCAATCGTTATCAAAATGGTTACGCATCTTATCTGGAAGAGTTGGATGCGCAACGCACTCTGTTTAGCACGCAATTGAGCGTGATACAGGCAAAAAATAATTTATTGTTGGCACAAATTGATTTGTACCGTGCACTGGGTGGTGGCTGGCAACAGTCGTCTTAACCGATCCATTTGCAGAGATATCCCCATACCGAATGTACTGATTGTTTGCAGGAGAAAGGAGCAACATTTTAGGCCAGGATGCCGTGATGCTGAGATTGTATTGACAACTTGCCCTTGAATTACCATGAGGAATGATAATGGGTGAAGCGATGCTTTCTTCCGGGCACAAAGCGGACGATGTTGCGTATCTGGCTCAGATCATCAATCCATGTCTGGCCAGCCATCCACGACAGAGTGGTGTCTATCCTCTGGAAGACGGTATGCTGGCATTTTCTGCACGTTATCGGCTGATTCAACGTGCAGAGAAGACACTGGATATTCAGTATTATATATGGGGAAATGATACATCGGGTCGTTTGTTGTTTTATGCATTACTGGATGCAGCGCGCCGTGGGGTTCGGGTACGTTTATTACTGGATGATAACAATACCCAGGGATTGGATCAGATCCTCAATGTCCTGAACCGGCACCCTAATATTGAAGTTCGGTTATTCAATCCTTTCTCTTTTCGTATCTTACGTGTTTTAGGTTATCTGACGGATTTCGCTCGCCTGAATCGTCGTATGCACAACAAAAGTTTTACTGTTGATGGTGCTGTGACGATCGTCGGAGGACGTAATGTCGGTGATCCCTATTTTGGTATTGGTGATCAGCCCCTGTTTTCTGATTTAGATGTTTTGGCGGTGGGGCCGGTTGTGGCTGAAGTGTCATGTGATTTTGAACGCTACTGGCAGAGCCGATCGGTTTCGCCACTGAATGCGGTACTGGACGATGATCCTGATATATTGACGGTGTTACCGGATGAATGGCAAACCCATATTCAGGCACAAAAATATTTAACGCATCTACCAGAATCCACTTTGATCGCTGATCTGGAAAACCAGACGTTACCCTTTACCTGGGCAAATACACATTTATTGAGCGATGATCCCCGTAAAGGTTTAGGGAGAGCCAGAAAAAAAACATTACTGGCTCAACGTTTACTGGCTGTAACAGGCAAACCACAGAAACAACTGGATATCATTTCTGCTTATTTTGTTCCCACACGAGCCGGTGTGGCTCACTTGCTGGCACTGGCACGCAAGGGTGTCAAAATTGCAGTTCTGACGAATTCCCTGGCCGCAAATGATGTGTCTGTTGTACATGCAGGTTATGCCCGTTGGCGTAAAAAGTTGCTGTGTAGTGGCATTGCCCTGTATGAGCTGAAACCACACAATACGACACATCAAAAAAAGTTACATGACCGGGGACTGACGGGAAATTCCGGTGCCAGTTTGCATGCCAAAACGTTCAGTGTTGATCAAAAAACGGTATTTATTGGATCGTTTAATTTTGATCCGCGTTCAGCGATCTTAAATACGGAAATGGGCATGTTGATTGAAAGCCCGGATTTGGCCAGCCAAATTCACCAACATTTGATGGTGAATTTACGTGAACATGCCTGGACATTGCGACTGGATGATAAAGGCAAAATAAACTGGGTTGAATATGCTGGTGAAAAACAAGAAGTTGTTCATCATCAGGAACCTGGAACCCGTTTGTTACAGCGGGTGTTGGTACGTTTGGTATGGCATCTGCCGATAGAATGGTTGTTGTAA
>Ga0157359_1000372_pt1 | contig 15966 bp, 14 predicted proteins | sample AttcapACBM3_FD_111482 | JGI IMG/M metagenome (GOLD analysis project Ga0157359, IMG submission 111482) | Fungus gardens microbial communities from leaf cutter ant in Botucatu, State of São Paulo, Brazil - Atta capiguara ACBM3 | ecosystem: Host-associated > Fungi > Mycelium > Unclassified ...
CTGGTCAGAGATTCATTCTGCTTTTGGCTTCCTGGAAAACATTCGCCTGTGGGATGTCAGTACCACAATTCAGGGTGTCGAAAGCCTGCAGCCTATCACGCTGGGTTCCGTACTGATTGCTATTCTGGTGCTGATTATCACCACGCAGATGGTCAGAAACATGCCAGCACTACTGGAACTGGCGCTGTTACAACACCTCGATTTATCACCGGGTACAGGTTACGCCATTACGACCGTCACCAAATACCTGTTGATTCTGATTGGCGGGTTAACGGGCTTCTCCATCATTGGTGTGGACTGGTCGAAGCTGCAGTGGCTGGTTGCCGCACTGGGTGTGGGACTGGGTTTTGGTTTACAGGAAATCTTCGCCAACTTTATCTCCGGCCTGATTATCCTGTTCGAAAAACCGATTCGTATTGGCGATACCGTGACGATCCGTGATCTGACCGGCAGTATTACCCGCATCAATACACGTGCCACGACCATTACTGACTGGGACCGCAAAGAGATCATTGTGCCAAATAAGGCCTTTATCACTGAACAGTTCATCAACTGGTCACTGTCCGATACTGTAACCCGTGTGGTACTGACCATTCCGGCCTCTGCGGACGCCAACAGTGAAGAAGTCACCAATATCCTGCTTCAGGCAGCCCGACGCTGCACCTATGTGTTGGATAACCCACAGCCAGAAGCTTTCCTGGTGGATCTGCAACAGGGGATTCAGTTATTTGAAATGCGTGTCCATGCTGCTGAAATGGGACATCGTATGCCGCTGCGTCATGATCTGCACCAACAGATCCTGCGGGGCTACCATGAACATGGGCTGGATATGCCATTCCCACCGTTCCAGGTGCGCATGGAAACCATTAACCGCCCAAACCCAACAGGTAATAATCCGCCACCGCCGCGTTATTACAAATCAGGTGGGCTATAAGATGCAACGCCAGACAGAAAAAACGGTCTGGTGCTGATACAGGAAAGGTAAGTAACAAGCGGATCGTGATGACATATCACGATCCGCTTTTTTATCAGCAACGATCAACCGTAAACGCGATCACATCACTGAGTTGTTCGGCATTCAGTGCCAGCATGATGATACGGTCAACACCCAGTGCCACACCGGAACATTCCGGCATCCCATTCTCAAGCGCATCCAGTAAGTTGGTATCGATGGGTTGCTCCGGTAAACCGGCTGCTGCGCGTTTCTGATTATCCTGCATGAAACGCTGGCGCTGCTCACGACTGTCTGTCAGTTCACGGAAGCCATTCGCCAGCTCAATGCCTTTGAAATAGACTTCAAAGCGCTCTGCCACACGATGATCTTCCGTGCTGATCTCAGCCAGTGAAGCCTGTGTTGCCGGGAAATGATATACAAATGCCGGACGTTCTTTACCAATTTCCGGCTCCACACCCAGCATAAACAGAAGCTGTAACAGGGTATCGCGATCTTCTTCGCGGTTTGCCAAATCTCCGGCCCCTAACTTCTCCGCAGCTTCACGCAATTGCTCTTTATCTGCAGATAAAGGATCCACATCCAGATGGCGAATAAAAGCCTGCTGATACGACAGTGTTTCTGCTGCTTCACATTCCAGCACCTGCTGCAGCAGATCATCCACCTCATTCATCAGGCGGTACATATCGTAATGCGGACGATACCACTCCAGCATAGTGAATTCCGGATTGTGGTGACGTCCCATCTCTTCATTACGGAAACTGCGGCACAGCTGGTAAATTGGCCCACTGCCTGCAGCCAGCAGACGCTTCATATGATATCCCGGGCTGGTCATCAGATAGAGGTCGATACCCGCCGATGCCCCCGGCCCCACAAAGCGTGTCTGGAATGGAAATAAATGGACGTCGGTCACCGTTGCCTGGCTCATCGCCGGGGTTTCCACTTCCAGGACCCCTCTGTCAGCAAAGAAACGCCGGATTTCAGCCATAATCTCTGCCCGTTTTAATAAATTGGCTATTGGGGCACTTGGCTGCCAGCTGGCCGTTTCGCTCATTTTTTCTACTCCACAATCAGTCAGGGCGAGAAGTCTACCTGCCCCGCGCACAACACACAAATTCTGCCAGACAGAAAACAAAAGATTAAAAGCCTGTCAGGGAAGAAATACAGACATCACTTTCCCGCCATCATCGGGAAATACAAACGGAATAAGACGGGGATACAGGAAATCACTGACATAAAAAAGCCTGGCATCATAACCAGGCTTTCTGCTATTCAGGCTTGTTACTACTTCACTGTCGCCACAATAAGCGCAGAGTAAAAACCAGGCCTTTGCTAACCCTGACCGGGGATTATTTTACGCGAGAAACGTATTCGCCAGAACGGGTATCAACACGGATAACTTCACCGATCTGTACGAACAGAGGTACACGTACAACCGCGCCAGTCGCCAGAGTTGCTGGTTTACCACCAGTACCTGCGGTATCACCTTTCAGGCCAGGATCAGTCTCAGTGATTTCAGCTTCGATAAAGTTCGGTGGCTGAACTGCGATAGCTTTACCGTTCCACAGAGTCACGATACAGTCTGCATTGTCCTGCAGCCATACTTTGATTTCTTCCAGAACTTTGGACTCAACCTGATACTGCTCGAAAGTTTCAGGATGCATGAAGTAATAGAAGTCACCGTCGTTGTAAGAGTACTGCAGGGTAACGTCTACAACATCCGCGCCTTCCGCAGAATCGGTAGATTTGAAGGTTTTCTCAACACGAGTGCCGGTCAGCAGGCGACGCATTTTTACGCGAGCAAAGGCCTGGCCTTTACCTGGTTTAACAAACTCGCTGGCTTCAACCGCATAAGGCTCGCCTTCGAACATGATTTTAAGACCGGGACGAAAATCGTTGCTAGAATAAGTTGCCATAAAGGCCCTCTACAATTTTATTACTGGTACTAAGCCAAAAAAATGGCACACATTGTAACCCTAAATACCCCGTCACGAGAAGATTGGTTGCATCAACTTGCAGATGTAATCACCGATCCCGATGAATTACTGCAACTTTTAGCGTTGCAGAACCACCCGGAACTGGCTTCCGGCCATGCAGCACGTCGTCTTTTCGCCCTCAGAGTGCCAAGGGCGTTTGCTGCGCGCATGCGCAAAGGTGATCCACAGGACCCCCTGTTGTTACAGGTCATTACCTCACAACAGGAATTTATTGATGCACCTGGCTACAGCACCGATCCTCTGGATGAGCAGACCAGTGTGGTGCCGGGGTTGTTACATAAATATCGTAACCGTGCGTTGTTGCTGGTTAAAGGCGGTTGTGCGGTGAACTGTCGTTACTGCTTCCGCCGCCATTTTCCCTATGCGGATAACCAGGGGAACAAACGCAACTGGCAACAGGCGCTTGAGTATATCCGACAAAAGCCAGAACTGGATGAGATTATTTTCTCTGGCGGTGATCCTTTGATGGCAAAAGATCATGAACTGGACTGGTTAATCAGCGAACTGGAACGTATCCCGCATATTAAACGCCTGCGTATTCACAGCCGTTTACCGGTGGTGATCCCTAAGCGGATCACGGAAACCCTGTGTCAGCGTCTGGCAGAATCGCGCCTGCAGGTGCTGTTAGTCAGCCACATCAATCATGCCCAGGAGATTGATGATGAACTGCGCGAAGGAATGCGAATGTTAAAACGGGCGGGAGTCACCCTGCTCAATCAAAGCGTTTTGTTGCGTGGTATTAACGATGATGCAGCTACACTGGCAACGCTGAGCAATGCCCTGTTTGATGCAGGTATTTTGCCTTATTACCTGCATGTGCTGGATAAAGTGCAGGGTGCTGCGCATTTTTATGTGGATGATGTCCGCGCCCGCGCCATTGTGCGTGAATTACTGGGAATGGTATCCGGGTATCTGGTGCCTAAACTGGCACGTGAAATTGGTGGGGAACCCAGCAAGACACCGCTGGATTTGCAACTCCGTCAGGAATGACTGAACTTCGTCCCAATTGAACTGCCTCCCAAAAGTTGACTCCCCCAACGAAGTACGGAGCCGTTTCATGGGGCGAGGGCTTACATGTCAGCAACAGTCTCAATCCGATGCACTACTCACCGTCACAAAAAAACAGGGCAAAGATAAACTCGCCCTGTTTTCAGTCTGGTAATACGTTTCAGTACCTTACTGACACTTATATACCTGGCCATTCATTTCACTATCCAGTGGCGCAAAGCTGGACCAGATATTCTGTGTTGGGCTGTTAGCGCCATAAATCACGTTACCGCCCATTTCTGCCGCACGGTTACGCAAATCATTCGCCGCACCACGCAGCGAACTGCCTTCACCACCCGCACCTGTCAGCCAGTTGCTTTGTTTACCTGTCACGTTGCCTAAGAACTGGCAGGTACTGCCCGGTTGCTGATCAGTAAAGGTGACACGCTCACCTGCTGCACTCAGCGTGTTGGATGATGAACTACAGCCTGCTAACAACAGCGCTGCTACAGAGATTCCCAGCAAGTTAATCCGCATTTTAATCCTCATATTTTTCATCAGAGTCAGGCCCAAAACGGGCAAAAATCACATGGCGTGTTTTTCCCGTCTTACCCCCGAAATTCATCAGCTTAACCAGTACGACACTGACTGTACTATTTTCGCCCCAAAAAGAAAAACCCCCTGTCAAAGACAGAGGGTTTATTCTCACACGAAGTGGAAAGGCATTACATCATGCCCATTCCACCCATGCCGCCCATACCACCAGCAGCACCTAAGTCAGGCGCGTCATCTTTTGGCAGGTCAGTTACCATGCATTCGGTAGTGATCATCAGACCCGCTACAGAAGCTGCGTACTGCAGAGCAGAACGGGTTACTTTGGTTGGATCCAGGATACCGAAGTCGATCATGTTGCCGTATTCTTCAGTCTGAGCGTTGTAACCGTAGTTACCTTCACCCGCTTTCACCGCGTTGGTTACAACAGATGGCTCTTCGCCTGCGTTGGAAACGATCTGACGCAGTGGCGCTTCCATTGCACGCAGTGCAACTTTGATACCCACGTTCTGATCTTCGTTCTGACCACGCAGTTCAGTCAGTTTAGCGGCAACGCGAACCAGCGCCACACCACCACCAGCAACCACGCCTTCTTCTACTGCTGCACGGGTAGCGTGCAGAGCATCTTCAACGCGTGCTTTTTTCTCTTTCATTTCAACTTCAGTTGCTGCACCAACTTTCAGTACAGCTACGCCGCCTGCCAGTTTCGCTACGCGTTCCTGCAGTTTTTCACGGTCGTAATCAGAAGTGGATTCTTCGATCTGCTGACGGATCTGAGCCACACGGCCAGAAATAGCAGCTTCGTCGCCAGTACCGTCGATGATGGTGCTGGTGTCTTTGTTGATAACAACACGTTTCGCCTGACCCAGGTCTTCCAGAGTCGCTTTTTCCAGTTCCATACCGATCTCTTCAGAGATAACAGTACCACCGGTCAGCACAGCGATATCCTGCAGCATCGCTTTACGACGGTCGCCGAAGCCAGGTGCTTTAACCGCAGCCACTTTCACGATACCGCGCATGGTGTTAACCACCAGAGTCGCCAGCGCTTCACCTTCAACGTCTTCAGCGATGATCAGCAGTGGTTTACCTGCTTTCGCTACTGCTTCCAGTACTGGCAGCAGTTCACGGATGTTGGAGATTTTTTTGTCAGCCAGCAGGATGAATGGAGATTCCAGTTCAACCGCGCCAGTTTCTGGTTTGTTGATGAAGTAAGGAGACAGGTAACCACGGTCGAACTGCATACCTTCAACCACGTCCAGCTCGTCCTGCAGGCCGGTACCTTCTTCAACGGTGATAACGCCTTCTTTACCTACTTTTTCCATCGCCTGTGCGATCAGAGTACCCACGCTTTCATCGGAGTTAGCGGAGATAGTACCAACCTGAGCGATAGCTTTAGAATCAGAGCAAGGAACAGACAGTGTTTTCAGTTCTTCAACCGCAGAAACAACGGCTTTATCGATACCGCGTTTCAGATCCATTGGGTTCATGCCCGCAGCAACAGCTTTCAGACCTTCGTTCACGATAGCCTGTGCCAGTACGGTTGCAGTGGTGGTACCATCACCTGCAGCGTCGTTCGCTTTAGAGGCAACTTCTTTCACCATCTGAGCACCCATGTTTTCGAACTTGTCTTCCAGCTCGATTTCACGTGCTACAGAAACACCATCTTTAGTGATGGTTGGTGCACCAAAAGATTTATCCAGAACAACGTTACGGCCTTTTGGACCCAGGGTCACTTTTACTGCATCTGCCAGGATGTTCACACCGCGCAGCATTTTTACGCGAGCGTCATTACCGAATTTTACGTCTTTAGCAGCCATTTTTTCTTTCCCTTAAATTCGTTACGTTCAGTGAGTTACGCGTAAATTACGCTTCAACAACAGCCAGGATGTCGCTTTCAGAGATGATCAGCACTTCTTCGCCGTCGATTTTCTCTGCTTTCGCGCCGTAGCCTTCGTTGAAAATAACAATATCGCCAACTTTCACGTCCAGTGGTTTAACTTCACCACTTTCCAGGATACGACCGTTACCGACTGCCAGCACTTCTGCGCGGTTAGATTTGGTTGCTGCTGAACCGGTCAGCACAATGCCGCCTGCAGATTTGGATTCAACTTCTTTACGCTTAACAATCACACGGTCGTGTAGTGGACGAATATTCATTGATAGCTCTCCTTTGAGAAGTCCAATCAGTTTTTAGGATGAATGCCTTACTTCCTGTGGAAGCTGGCCTCGTGACGAAAGAGATAAGGACACCCATTCCCCCTTTCAAGGGCTAAAAAAAATTTTTTTTATTACTGGCTCTTTTTGACTGATTTTTAAACAAAAAAGACAAAAAAACGGCGTAACCAGCAGGTTTACGCCGTCTTATCATTCTTTCCTGATCACTTAACGCTTGTCATTATGATCATCATGTTCAATAACATTTTGGTTTTTGTCGGAAAACGCGTCTTTTCGCTCAAATTCACCATCAACAGTAAAACCGTTCTGACCACCGGGAGTGCCTGGTCCGCCCCAAAACCGCAAATGAGGCATCAGTTTCAATGTCAGAAGCTTCTGAACTGGCGGTAACAACAATAACACCCCCAGGAAGTCAGTAAAGAAGCCTGGAATCACCAGCAAAATACCGGCCAATACCAGCGAGACACTTTTTACCATCTCAGCCGCCGGGCTTTCACCACTATTGAGCTTCTGTTGCATCAAGCTCAAATTCTTCATCCCCTGATTTTTCACCAGAGAAATCCCAATACAGGATGTCAGGATGACCAGTAACATGGTCATGAAGACACCCAGCACATGTGCCACCTGAATAAAGAGTGAAATCTCAATCCACACCAGCACAAAAATCAACACAAACGGTAACCAACGCACCGTATTCTCCTCTCTCAGTAGGCCATCCTGCTAACCGCAAAACGGCTAAAAAATGACGATCAACACGACCGATAGTACTGAAGATGGGATCGATGTCAGGTATTTTCAACCAAAAATGCGGAAATTCCTCTATTTCCTGCTTTCGTTGTCGGAATCGCATATCATTAGCGGCGGAAAAGGACGGGTCAGTCTTACTGATCTGCTTCCGGTGCTTAAATGATGTTCGGCGCTAAATCGTTACTCATATACAGAGCAATACTGACAAGAAGGTTCTCATGGCTAATAACATTCGTATCGAAGAAGATTTATTAGGTATGCGCGAAGTTCCAGCGGATGCTTACTATGGTGTTCACACTCTGCGAGCGATTGAAAACTTCCATATCAGTCACAATAAAATCAGTGACATTCCTGAATTTGTACGCGGCATGGTCATGGTAAAAAAGGCCGCTGCACTGGCCAATAAAGAACTGAAAACCATCCCACGTAATGTCGCTAATGCCATTATCAGCGCCTGCGACGAAGTCCTGAATAACGGCAAATGTCTGGACCAATTCCCTATTGATGTCTATCAGGGGGGAGCGGGGACTTCCGTTAATATGAATACCAACGAAGTGCTGGCGAACATCGGTCTGGAACTGATGGGTTATCAGAAAGGGGAATATCAGTACCTGAACCCAAATGACCACGTTAATAAATGCCAGTCCACCAACGATGCTTACCCTACCGGATTCCGTATCGCGGTTTACACTGCCATCCTGAAACTGATTGAAGCGATCAGCAAACTGAGCGAAGGTTTCCAGGGCAAAGCGGTCGAATTCCAGGACATTCTGAAAATGGGTCGCACCCAGTTGCAGGACGCGGTACCTATGACACTGGGACAGGAATTCCACGCATTTAACGTTCTGTTGAATGAAGAAATCAAAAGCGTACTGCGTACTGCGGATCTGCTGCTGGAAGTGAACCTGGGCGCAACCGCCATCGGTACTCGTTTGAATACACCAGAAGGTTATCAGCAACTGGCAGTACAAAAACTGGCAGAAGTGAGCGGTCTGAACTGTGTTCCGGCAGAGGATTTGATTGAAGCAACCTCTGACTGTGGTGCATATGTAATGGTGCACAGTTCCCTGAAACGTCTGGCCGTGAAAATGTCGAAAATCTGTAACGACCTGCGTTTGCTCTCTTCCGGCCCACGTGCCGGTCTGAATGAGATCAACCTGCCAGAAATGCAGGCAGGTTCTTCTATCATGCCAGCCAAAGTGAACCCGGTTGTTCCGGAAGTGGTAAACCAGGTGTGCTTTAAAGTCATCGGTAACGACACCACCGTTACCATGGCGGCCGAAGCGGGTCAGTTACAGCTGAACGTGATGGAACCGGTTATCGGCCAGGCGCTGTTTGAATCCATCCAGATTCTGACCAACGCCTGTTATAACCTGCTGGATAAATGCGTTTCTGGTATCACCGCTAACAAAGAAATTTGTGAATCCTATGTCTTTAATTCTATCGGCATCGTCACTTATCTGAACCCATACATCGGTCACCACAATGGTGATATCGTCGGTAAAATCTGTGCTGAAACCGGGAAAAGTGTGCGGGAAGTGGTGCTGGAACGCGGCCTGCTGACTGGACAGGAACTGGATGATATTTTCTCTGTGCAGAACCTGATGCATCCGGCGTATAAAGCCAAACGCTATACCGAAGAAAGCTAAGCACTACTACGTTGATTCAGGCACGTCAGTTCCATCACTGACGTGCTTTTTACTCCCCTCCAGCGCCACACCGACAACCATCACAGCAGACAATTTTTTACAGTTCCCCTCTCCTTTTCATCTGCCTGACCAACAGGACACCATGCTATTATTCATCCTTTCGTATAAGGAATAACCGACGGGTCGGTTTTCTGACCTGTCATTGTTTAAAATGGAGAGAGCGAACGCTCGTTATGACTCAACGTATTCACACCTTTTTCTTTATTCTTTGCTGCCTGTTCTTCAGCGTCGGCAGCCATGCTGCATTGTTCGGCGCCAATAACCAAAGCCAGTTCGTTCCTGTTAATCAGGCTTTTGCCTTCGATTTTAGCCAGCAAAAAGAACACCTGACGCTGAGCTGGCAGGTGAAACCCGGCTATTACCTCTATCGCCAACAAATGTCGATTCAGGTACAAAATGCCCAACTGGCAGACTGGCAACTTCCCGCTGGTCAGCCACACGAAGATGAATTTTTTGGTAAAACCGAGATCTATCCGGATGACCTGACGCTGCCATTTACCCTTAAACAGGCAGGTAAAGACGCGCAACTTACGATCACTTACCAGGGATGCGCCGCTGCCGGATTCTGTTATCCCCCGGAAACACGTACGATTCCGCTGAGTGAGGTGACTGCATCAAATTCCGGCTCATCATCCACAATCAGTGCCCCGACAGTCACTCCGTTATCTGCTCAGAATTCAGAAGACACTACGCAGCAGCCTCTGCCTTTCTCTCCATTGTGGGCATTACTGATTGGTATCGGCGTAGCCTTTACTCCTTGTGTATTGCCGATGTACCCGCTGATTTCCGGGATTATCCTCGGCAATAATCGGCAGTACAGCCTTTCCCGACTGTTTATGCTGGCACTGATTTATGTTCAGGGCATGGCGCTGACCTATACCCTAATGGGCGTTATCGTTGCCGCCGCCGGATTAAAATTTCAGGCTGCGTTACAGGCACCGGCTGTACTGATCACACTGTCGTTACTGTTTATTGTCCTGGCTGCATCCATGTTCGGCCTGTTCACGCTGCAACTACCTGCCTCTCTGCAAACCCGTCTGACACTGTGGAGTAACCGGCAGCAAGGCGGTTCACTACCTGGCGTCTTCCTGATGGGAGCACTGGCCGGGCTGATCTGTTCTCCCTGCACCACTGCGCCACTCAGTGCGATCCTGCTGTATATCGCCCAGAGCGGAAACATGCTGGCCGGGGCGGGAACGCTGTATCTTTATGCTTTGGGCATGGGATTACCTCTGATTGCTATCACGCTGTTCGGCAACCGACTGCTGCCGAAAAGAGGTCCGTGGATGCAAACCGTCAAAGAAGGTTTTGGTTTTGTCATCCTCGCCCTGCCGGTCTTTTTGCTGGAACGTATTATTGGTGACGCGTGGGGAATACGTTTGTGGAGCTTACTGGGTGTAAGTTTCTTTGGCTGGGCCTTTATCAACAGCCTGAAGAGTCCCCGTCACGGCTGGCGCATCGTACAGATTGCCCTGCTGGCTGCCATGCTGATTACGGTACGTCCATTACAGGATTGGGCTTTTGGCACAACCACTGCCGCCACACCTGCAACACAGCTTAATTTCCAGCGCATCAGCACTACCGATCAGTTACAGCAAAAACTGCAAAACAGTCATGGAATCACCATGCTGGATCTGTATGCTGACTGGTGTGTAGCCTGTAAAGAGTTTGAAAAATACACGTTCAGCGATGCACAAGTGCAGTCAGCGCTAAACAATGTGCAGCTGTTACAGGCCGATGTGACTGCGAATAACAGCACCGACAGCGCGTTACTGCAATCGCTGCATGTTCTGGGATTACCGTCTATTCTGTTCTTTGATGAAAATGGTCGGGAGATCCCTGGTTCCAGAGTCAGTGGGTTTATGCAGCCCGATGCGTTTCGTGAACATGTGGCGAAACTGAGCCACTAAACATGTCGTTAATTGCTGTACAAAAAAACAATTTTTGCATCGTACTTAATAAAACCGGCGCTTTTCTGACAGCGCTGGCACCAATAACAGAAGGAGAGCTTCATTGCTGCGCGAACAGGTTCTTGATCATGCCCTGAATATTCTGGAACAACACGGATTAGCGGCTACCACCTCACTGGCTATGTTAACCGGAGATATTGCAGGTTCCGAGGAGGAGATCCAACGTTTCTGGCCGGATCGTGAAGCGCTGCTGTACGATGCACTGCGTTACCACAGCGAGCAGATTGATATCTGGCGACGCAAATTACTGCTGGATGACACACTCAATACCGAGCAAAAATTACTGGCGCGTTACACCATTCTGACAGAAGCCGTGGGCAAACAGCGTTACCCAGGTTGCCTGTTTATCGCGGCCTGCAGCTTCTATCCACAAACAGATCACCCGATACATCAACTGGCAGAGCAACAGAAACAGGCTTCATGGCAATACACCTATGACCTGCTGAACAAACTGGGTGTTGAGAATGCCGCGTTGGTGGCACATCAGATGGAACTGATTCTGGAAGGCTGTCTTTCCCGCCTGATGGTCAAACATCAGGTACAGGAAGTAGAAATTGCCCGTAGTCTGGCAGAGGATGTTCTGAGTATTGCTCTGTGTCGTAAGAATGGCGCACTTTCCTGATTGATTTTTACCCCAAAAGGATAAAAAGAAGGCAGTTAGCAGAAAATCAGGTATTTTTTATGACAAAGCCGTTGACGCCGAACGGCCTTTACGGTTTAATGCGCCCCGTTGCCCGGATAGCTCAGTCGGTAGAGCAGGGGATTGAAAATCCCCGTGTCCTTGGTTCGATTCCGAGTCCGGGCACCACCTTTCCTTTTTTATGCTTCCCTATGAATTCCAATATGTATGTTATTCAATAAGTTAGCGTGAAAAATCTTTCAGATGCGTTTTCATTTATCCCTACGTATCTGCAAAATCGTGGGTCAAATTCGGGGTCTTTCAGTTCGATGAACTAAGGAGACCCGTCATGGCCCTGACCGACAGCAAAATTCGTTCTGCAAAATCCCTCGAGAAATCTTACAAGCTCACTGACTCCCAGGGTTTATACCTGTTCGTTTCTTCTGCCGGGGCAAAACTCTGGTACTTCCGGTACAGTTTCCGGGGTAAAGAAAACCGTCTGGCGTTTGGTGCTTACCCACTGGTGACGCTGTCAGAAGCCCGTGAAAAACGTAATGCCGCCCGCAAACTGCTGATCTCCGGTATTCCCCCATCCCAGCTTCGCAGTACCAACGATAACCGGGTTGATACATCCCGCACATTTAAAGCGGTTGCCATCGCATGGCATACCAGTTGTCTGAAGCTCTGGTCAGAAAATCACGCCAAAAAGATTCTGACCTGCCTCAACCGCTATGTCTTCCCTGAAATTGGGACAATGGATGTGGCGAAAGTTGAAACCCGGCATCTGGCAAAACTGGTTCAGGATATTGATGACAAAGGAGTGCATGATGTTGCCGCACGGGTGCGCCAGTACCTGACCAAAATCATGCGACTGGCCGTACAGAAGAGTCTGGTCAAATACAATCCGGCATCGGACCTGGACGGTATCGTGACGCCATCCGTATCCCGTCATCATCCCGCCCTGCCCCTGAAACGTCTGCCGGAGTTACTGGACAGGATAGATAACCATCAGGGACGCATGCTCACCCGACTGGCACTGGAACTGAATCTGCATGTTTTTCTGCGTTCCAGTGAACTGCGTCTGGCCCGCTGGGATGAGTTCAACCTGAAAGCCCATATCTGGACGATCCCTGCCAAACGGGAAGCTGTTCCGGGTGTGCGCTTCTCTGACCGGGGAGCAAAAATGAAGGATGAACATCTGGTTCCCCTGTCTGACCAGGCCGTAGCCCTGCTGAAACAAATCAAAAGCCTCACCGGAGAATCTGACTTTGTTTTTGCTGGCGCTCGCTCGCTGGAAAAACCCATGAGTGAAAACACCATCAACAAGGCGCTGCGTATGGCAGGCTACGACACCCAAACCGAGATCTGTGGTCATGGTTTCCGCACGATGGCATGTAGCGCCCTGAACGAATCCGGGTTGTGGTCCAAAGATGCCATTGAACGACAGATGAGCCACCAGGAACGCAACAACGTCCGTGCAGCCTATGTGCATAAAGCCGAGCATCTGGAAGCCCGTACAGAGATGATGCAGTGGTGGTCTGATTACCTGGACATGAACCGGGAAGGTTACATTGCACCCTATATCTATGCGAAACAGTCTCACAAGTGATGGTGCAGTGGTGTTCCCTGTGAACGGGTAAAGAAAAACAGGAGATCCGGAATGGATCTCCTGTTTTTGTAAGATTGGGCCTTTGGTTGTTTTTTGTTATCAACAGGAAATAACCGGAGATGATTCTCATATGAATAGATGGGTCCCCCTTCATTCAGGTAAAAAGAACATTCCCGATGTGAAATATCTCCTGCCTCATTTGTATATCCCTCTGGAACTGACTTTTTCCCCCTCTTTCTTCACTTCCGCACCCACATCGCCGCCACTTTTGACAGTGGCTTTTTCAATCACGCCGCCCAGTTTAAGACCTGCCCAGCTCAGTGCACCGATCCAGAAACCCGGAAGGAGCAGAAACAGACTGCCCATCACAAATTCCATAATCAGGTCATCCTGGGTATTTTGAAGTCCCATCATGTTCCATGAACTGTGAGTGTCACTGTCATACAACAGGGTGAGATACCAGCCATCCAGCCAGCGGGCTAAATCCCACCAGAATGTCAGAAAGGTCAGGCCAAAGAAGGCAAACGTCAGTGTCAGTACAGCTTTGATGTTATAGGCAGAAAAGACCGTGACCAGAGGGATACAGATCACCAGTGCCATTAACAGCAGTGCCTGCACGGTGGGCAATGCCTGACGGATGGCATCAAAAGCAGGGAAGGCAGCCAGCGATGCCAGAGCCTGTCCTGCAACCGCTCCGGCGCTGGACAAACTGTTGGTGAAGGTGGGATTAACATTTCCCCCGTAACCGGCATAGACCCGCCCGGACTGTGAGACGGTCATATTGCGTGGGCTGACCAGTGTCCGTAATACAGCCTCTTCCGTCTCTTCCTGGGTATAAGTCAGACTGTGCAGTCGTTCCCATATATTGGGTTCCACACGCGACAGCAGACGGGTACGCAGACCTGAATCAGAGGCTGACCACCACTGTTTACAGGTGGGATAGCCCCCCTGCCCGGTGTCTGCCAGTCCTGCATCGCGGTTGCTGTCATAAGACCAGGCGGCATGAGGGGAACGGGCATGATCGGTATCATAGTAACCCGGTGTGGTCAGAAAATAAGCAGAGCCAATCCAGTTGATATCATCAGTTTCAGCGGGGGAATCCATTCCTTCTTCCTGCTGTTTCAGACGTGCCAGTGACGGGGCGTAGCATTCGAGCACAAAATCCTGAAGCTCCTGTGCCAGTATGGGATCATTAATGCGGGTATGCTGGATATCAAACCGGAGTTGCCGCAAATCCGGTTTGCAGGGCAGTGTGGCGGTAGCAGCGGCGGTGACGCCCTTTGACACCACATGTATCAGATACCACCAGACAGGAACTGACGCCGTCTGACCACTGACATCATTAATCAGTGGTGCATAACCGGTATCCTCCGGTTTGACCGGTGAATTGAAATTACACTGTGCCGAACGCTGATCATCATATTGTATCTGCGACATATCAATATTGATCAGGGGAACACAGGTAAACATGATCACCAGTACCGCCATGTACATGCTGTTTTCCATCCACGACAGCGTTAATCCGCCTGCATCCCCTTCGTCCACCCCCTGTTCCCGGGCTTTGAGCCAGAGTGCCAGACAACGACACAGCAGAGGAAAGGCAAACAGGCCAGTGGCGGTGATGATATTCCAGAGACCATTACTGATGACCCAGCCCAGTAATGTCAGGGCATATTCCAGATAACTGTTCGTCGTCATACTTCCCCCTGTGATTGAGTCTGACAAATCAGTTGTACCGGAGCGTAATCTGCGCTGCGGTAAGGGGAGAGTGAGTCAGGGATGACCGGAGGAACAATGTAAAATCGAAAGTACAGGGAAAAGATTGTTCAGTGTCGTACTGATATTTTTTGAAAGGTAAATCCTGTTAAACAGTAACCATCCTGAAGGTAATCACGGTTTTTGATTCAGGCATGAATCACCCAACGTTAAATTCACAAAAAAAACCATAAAATGAAAGATTTTAACTATCGTAAAAACCAGGATTTACCAGAAGGTTATGGTGAGCTGCACCAGTGCGCCCTTTCCGCTTTGGCCTTTTCTGGTTAGGCGCAGTTACCCTTAATTGCCCTTTGCCCTTTGCCCTTTGCCCTTTGCCCTTTGCCCTTTGCCCTTTCTAAAGTTTTTGGTTGTTATATGAATAGGACAATGTCCGCTATGAGCGAGAAGCGGAAGTTAGTACTGATTATCATTGCTGATGGGGTTTTACTCACTATCTCGTGTAATAATTAATGGGAAGTAGGTAAGCTCACCTGTTTTACTTATATAAAATATCTCTCTTAACAGGTTAATCTCAATAATTTAAGTTATAATTCATTGTTGTAAATTTCTAATACACGTCATGTTTTAACGTTCGTTTTTCCATGAGCCACTTAACTTCAAATACTCTTCCTGTGTGCATATTTCCGTTTAAGATATTACTTGCTCAGAGATAGGCTTTGTGCCGTGCTATAAAGTAGTATTGTTGTGTATCACATCAACCACCAAACCTGTCTACTGTAACCCAAGATATAAAAATTCATACATTTTTAGTGTCTTTAGCAAACATACTATAGCAGAGATAAATCTCGTTATTTTATCTGTATATAAAACCACTTTACTCTTTTAATAATGGAATGCTTTATTTTTAAATTTTATTGTATCTGTAATGCA
>Ga0157359_1000373_pt1 | contig 15957 bp, 9 predicted proteins | sample AttcapACBM3_FD_111482 | JGI IMG/M metagenome (GOLD analysis project Ga0157359, IMG submission 111482) | Fungus gardens microbial communities from leaf cutter ant in Botucatu, State of São Paulo, Brazil - Atta capiguara ACBM3 | ecosystem: Host-associated > Fungi > Mycelium > Unclassified ...
ACCTCAGACTTAACAACGTCAATTATTCTTGTTGATACTACTCATCATTATCTCCTTATACTGAACCTCTAAAACACCACTAAGTTCAAGTATCACAACCAGTGAGTAGCTTATTTGTGATAGATATATTGTTTTCTTTTGATCTTTGTCTACTTTCTAATCCAACTATTTACACAAATATAAACATGGACATAAATATCAACTTCCAGAGGGTGTCAAGATCGCAAGAAGTGGACTTCATTTATTTTATTTTTCTTTCTCATTTTTATTTTTCTTTGAATTTACTTTTCATTTTTCTATTTTTAGAACAGTTAGGGTTAGGGTCAGAAGTAATTGATCATACTGTTACATCAGTCACAATCTAATGGTGTGGTCACAACATTGGTCACGAGACTTGGGAAAATAAAGTAAAAGTTCTAGAACAAATGATGTCATACAACATGGATACCACATGTTGACCTCATGTTCTACATATGGTCATTTAGGGTAGGGTGCACAGTAGTGAGCATGGACTATTAGTAGTAGTATAAAAAGTAGACTAGTTTGTAAAGGAATCTCTATTGAGTTCTCTTGTGCTACTCAATACAAGAGTTGTTCTTTTGTCTTACTCTAAGGACTTAAGATCATAACAGAGGGGATGGTCTAACAATTCTAGCACCAATAGCTTCAGAGAGTCATTGGTATATTTTGATATATCTTCTGCTTCTTACACAGAAAGAATGAAAGTCCTTAACAATAGTTCTTCCTGGGCTGATTAAGTAGAAGTCAACAAGTCTCAAAGACTTACCCTATTTTATACATCCATAGAGAAAGAGAGAAAGACTATAGCTAACAAGGCCTTAGCTTAAACCCACATGCTGAAATCTTAGAGTGAGCATGTTGAAAATGTAGAGGTTAACAGGTGTCAGCCTCAAGATGTGAGTGTTGAAAACTTATATGAGTCAGCTATAAGGATTGGAAACCTCTTTGATTATATATTTAGTTAATCAACCAGTGAACCCAAATCTTTGGAATAGTAGTATGCATTTCATTTCCATTTAAAGAATAGCATTATATATTAGAAAAAGACCTTTTGGAAATAGAACAGAAAAAGATATTCCTCCTATTGCTAATATTGGGTATGTTGCCTCAAATTTCATTTCATCTGTCTATGAATCAGGATGAGATAAGCTAACTGCTAATGAAAACAATTTTACTTTCCATCAATACATATTGGCTCAATTCAAGCTGAGAGACTATAAAAAAGCTGTAGAAAATAAAGTCTAAAAAGAATGTTTTTATACACAAGTCTTATCAACTAATATCAAGGAGATTGTAAAGATCAAAGAATCTTTTCTGAATCTATCTTCTAGGAAAATCATAGAAGTATAGAAGATTATTAATAATACAAAGACAAACAAATCCAAGTTTAATATGACAATGAAAGATTCTTTAAGAAAACAAGTCCTAATGCTTATGAGTATAGAAAATTCTTAGAAATTCATGGTATTGTTATGTAAATATATAGCTAATATTAACAGAATTCTGGAAAATATCAAGTTAGACATTATCATGGATTACATTAGGAATAATCAAAGGAGTCTCACAATTACTACTAACAAAGTAGCATTAGTGCTAGACTTCAATACCATTGAAAAGTATATCAAGAGTATTAACAGTATTGACTTTGACAATGTTATGATACCAAGGTTACTACAATCCAAGTCCTACCTTAAGATCTTGGGTATTTCTTATCTCATTAAAGACTCTAATATCTCTATCACTTCTAATGTCATAGAAAGGATTATTCAATTCACTCATATATTCAATGATGTCATACTTGCTTCAAAACCTAAAATCATCAAAACTTCTTCCAAGTCAGACATAGCCATTATTTGGATTAATATATAGGATGCTCAAGATAGCTCTAAGGCTAAGTCACTGATCAATAGATATTTTAATATAAAAAGGCACATTATTACAGTTCATGGTACTAACATGAATCCAAGAGTTCTACAATTCAAGAACTGTTAGAAATGGGATCACATGACCTTCTCTTGTTGTTCTCATAGATTGAAATGTATCAAGTACAACAGTCCTCACAAATTAGAGTATTATTAACACTTGGCATAGTACTGCAAAGTAAATTTCAAGATGAACCTACAGAGACTAGAGACCAAGCAAGGCAAACTGTGTCTGCACAGTTTCAAATGTATTAACTATAAGAGTGATCACCAAGCTGATAGTTATGTATACTCTTTCTGGAGGCATAAATTTAATAAAGAGTAGCATACTAAAAAGTACCAAGAGCTTTATGAAAACAGAGGCAAATCAATTTACTCAATTATGAGTGGGATGAGCTCATGATTCTAAAAAACCTTCAATTATTTTTGCAGAATGTTCAAAAGAAACAGGATACTTACTGAAATAATTTTAGAAAACAAAAAAGAGTTTGACATTATTTTTATTCAGAAACTGCTATGGTCTTGTATCCAGACTATTTCAAGTTTGAACAATAAGGAAGGTGATAAAGTTATTGGTACCCCTAATTATCCATCTTGGGTCACTTTTTCCAGGAGATCATCCATTAACAACAAATATCTAAGGGTATTAACTTATATCAATATCTAAATTACTCTTTTGCACTTTTCTTTTCACAGAGACATTTTTAATCACAAAGACATTGATTATTTTTCTTTCTTTAATAACAGTTCTATTTACTTTATGATCAATGTATATTTGGACAAACAATAGTCAGCTATAAAGTATTTTAAGAATATTGAGATTAATATTAATAGTGTTTTTATTATAACTAGAGACTTTAACATCAGGGATAGAAATTAGGATTTTTCTTATCCACACTATTTGTGTTATGATCTAAAGTTTTTAGGGTTGGACAACAGAACAGCTCTTATATATGAGTAACACAAGAGAACTCAATAGAGATCTCTTTACAAACTAGTCTACCTTATATACTACTACTGATGGTCTGTGCTAACTACTGTGTATCCTACCCTAAACAACCATGTGTAGTACATGAGGTCAACATGTGGTATCCATGTTGTATGACATCATTTGTTCTAGAATCTTCTACTCTATTCTTTCAAATCTCATGATCAATATTGTGACCAATCACTTCTAACCCTAACCCTAGTTGTTCTAAAAATAGAAAGTAGAAAGTAGAAAAATGAAAATAAAAAGAAAAGAAAAAATAAAATTTAAAAACCAAAAAATAAAGTCCACTTTCAACAATCTTGACAATTTGGCTCATAGTGATATTCTTACAGATGTTGCTGATTTTTTTGAACTTAGGTTATCTTTTCCTATTCAGCAGGTCTTAATGAGATACACAGACAATTCTAACAATTTCAATCATGTTTCTTTGACTAGAATTAGTTGAAGTTAATAACCATCTCATATTATCTGAACTCTAGTATTCTTCAGGTCATGTTCCTTTAACTATCAATATATTTATCAGTGAAGAGTTTATTCATGAAAAATAAAGAACTATTATTAGAAATAGCCAAGAGAAAGAAATATTCACTTCTGAGCTTACTAATACTCTAGGAAATATCAATATGACAGATTTAACAAGTATTGAATTATTGGAAAATAAAGTTCAAAAGTATACAAGAATTTTGAATTTTTCTTGGCATAAATTCTCCAAGAATGTTAATATTACTAAGTGTTTTAAAGTATGGTGGAATGATGAGTATAATATCAAGCTAAACACTTATAATTTCTCTAAGTCACTAGATAATTAGAAAGAATTCAAGAGGACTGTTAAAAATACCAAACATACTTTCTTTGATAACAAGATTCAAGAAATCACATTAAAAAACAAGAGGCCCTAGGAGCTAATGAACTGGGTCAAGAAATATAAACTTCCAGCTACCAAAGTCCTCCAATACAATGGATAATCTTGCATTGAGCTTGAAGATTGATAGCAAGCTCTTTACTAGACTTTAATTTAGTACAAAATCAACAAGTGAACATACAATTATTAGATGAAATTCCTTTGAAAGTTTCAAAGGAATGGCCAAGTTTCTCTAAAGAAGAATTTAGAAATGTAATTAGTAAATGCAGTAATTTGTCTACTCCAGGCCTAGACTAGATCTCTTGGAGACATTTTAAAGTTGTTCTAAATAATGATAAGTGTCTATCCAATATTATCAATATCACTAATATGTGCATCAATCTCAGTTATTGGCCTTTGCATTTCAAGATGTTTACCTCAATTATCATTTCTAAACCTAATAAAGTGTTATATGATTCTCCTAAGATGTTTCAACTAATCATTCTCTTTAATATACTAGGAAAACTTATTGAAAAAGTTATTGATATAAGACTTCAATACCAGTCTATCATATTAAATTTTGTTTATCCAAATCAACTGAGCAGACTTAAACAATTGATACAGGTATTTTTTATACTCATCTTATTTGCTTGGGCTAGATCAAAGACTTTCATACTAGTACTCTGGCTTTTGATATTGCATAGTTCTTTCCTTTGTTGAACTACCAAATCCTTTCTTTGATTCTAGACAAAGCCAGTTTTGATTCTAGAATTTCATTCTTCTTTTCTAACTATTTAATAGACAGGAAAACATAGTATATAAAATACAGTATATGTGTTATGATTTCATCTCTTCTTTCCTCAGGGCTGATGTAGGTGTAGAATAAGAGTTTACTCTCTCTTCTATTTTATTTGTTTTATATATTGTTTCTATCTTTTATATTTTTGAAATAAGATCAAAAAATCTTTTTAAAAATTCAGCTGTTTTATTTTTATTTTTTGTGAATAATGGTTTTTTTATTTTATAGGAAAAAAATCTTTTAAAAAACCAAACACTATTCTTTTTGATAGTTATAACATTATCACTTCTCTCTTCAATCAAGTTGGATTTATAGTTGAGTATAGAAAGTTAGAAATCTTCTACTTTTTTAGATCAACTAGAAACTTCAACCCTCTCCTATTGGATCTCATTCTTACTTGGAAATATCTTAGTTTTATTTTTGACAGAAAACTCTTCTTGTCAGAGTTATGAAAAGTGAACTTTGTTTTTTATTTTATTTTATTTTATTTTTCTATTTTCATTTCAATTTATTTTCTAGTTTTGAACTTAGAGTTAGGGTTTAGCATGACATCATAAATCACTGTTACAAACTGTCATGGTCACATTATCACATGCTTATATGAAGAGAGTAGAAGGTTCTAGAATGATGTTATAACAATGTGTTTAATGCATATTGGCCTTAAGGTTTACACATGGTTGTTTAGGGTAGGCTAAAGTAGTAGAGTATAGACCATAAGTAATTAGTATATAAGATAGACTATCTTGTACAGAGTTCTCTATCAAGTTCCTTTGTGTTAACACTAATACAAGGTTTCTTTACTTGACCCACTCTAAGGTCTTGTAATCATAACACTCCTTCTATCAACATATCTATTCCTATTTCTCTAAAGCTTTCTCTATGATTAAAAATATGAAAATGCTGAGTAATTTTAATAAGAGGTTTGTCATTATTCTATAATATTGCACTTATATTCTCTCTATTGTCCTTTATGGCTTCTCTCTGTAGTACTTCAAAAGTGCTCCCTTATTCTACCTGCTTAAGAAACTTAGAAAAATGTAATGAAAAGCTGCTTTATAAATTACTGGTGCTTTTTACACTTCTTTCACTTGGAGAAGTAAGGCTATTGCTAGCCTTATACTCATTCATCTACATCTAGATAAGCTTAGTTGCCATTATCAGATGAGAACAATCTCTACTCTCTAATCATACTATCAAGTCATTGCTTGAATACCACTACACTTTGGATTTGAATCCACATTATCTTTTATTAGATAAGGTTATCCTCAAGCAAAGACTTAAGATTAAGAGCTCTATTGTAGATGCTAAAAACCATTTTAATAGTATTCTTTTTTCTTTCAACTCACTATATAAAGAATTGTCTTCTAGTTTTCATTTAGTAGGTATTTTTCAGGGTCATTTTTCTTTTAACTCTGTAAATTGAAAAGTTGATGAAGCCAAGTGTACCTATCTTCAAAAACTCAATAAAGTTTTTGAAGATTTCCTACAAGATTCCAAGATTATTATTGTCATATTAGATACTAGTATCAAAAATAACATTACTATGTTAATTGCTCATATTTGTTGTAGTCACAATATTGTGACTAAGACTATTCATCATGTTATTAATATCACTATGACAAAGGCTGAACTATTTGCTATTAGATGTAGAATTAATCAAGTAATTTATATTGCAAACATGTTATATATTATTGTAATAACTGATGCTATTCATTTAGCAAAAAAATATTTGACTCATTGATATATCCTTATCAAGTACAGTCTATTACTATAGCACAGGATCTTAGAGAGTTCTTCTATAGAAATCCTGAAAATTTGATTGACTTTTAGGAGTACCCTAGTAAAATCAAATGGAAATATCATGTGATTATTAACAAAGAAACAAAACAGTTCAATCTCAAACCTCTCTTTTTATGTAAATCATTATAGGATTTCAGTATAAAAGAAGAAAGTGATGCAATCATTCACAAGTGGCAGATAACCTTTCAAGTGTCTAACCTCAAGGGAAATTACTTTTTCAATTTACTCAATGACAATTATTTTTTTATCAAACTCTCTTATATGAAAAGTGGTCCTTAGCTAAAGTTAATGGGCCACTCGAACTCTCTATGTGCAAGAGTAACAAGAGCTATCACAAATTATGTGCCTATAGGTAAATATTGACTGAGATTTTTCCCAAAAAGCATTTCAATTGTTCATGCAAAAGCTATCCAATTGAATCTAGACACCATATTCTTCATGAGTGTATAAGGTACAATAATTATTGGAATTCTAACAGTGAGCTGTTAAATCACTTTATTGTTTTCCTTGAGTTCAACTCTGGAGCATTCTCTTTTCATGAAGGGATTACTTAATAATGGTCTTTCTGTTATTACTAGTATGCTGTAGTATATACTTTTCTTTATTTTCTTTTTTTTGTTTCATTTTATTCCTTATTTTCTTTTTTCTTCTCTTTCTTCTTTATGTAAGTAGCTATATTGTAGCTACCACAGTCTACCACCACACTTTGTATAATAAATTGTTGATTTAGAAATGAATAAAATAAAATAAAAAAAGAACAATACTTTAGGCAACATAAAACTATATTAGGTAAAATAGTAAGTTCAAAAAACTAAATTTATGTGATATCTTCTTGGAAGCAAAATGCTTCTGGATTGAACTTGAGAAATTTCCTTTTGGGGTTTCAAGACTTCTTATATTGTGCACTCTCATCTCAATAGGATAATCATCATATGAACATGCAAATGATTTGTTAGGGAAAAATCTAAGCTTGTATTCCTCAATAAAAGCATAGAGATAAACCTCTTGTTGAGTTTCCTAATATTTTTATGTCTTTGATTGTAGATAGGGCTTTGTTGGTATAGTAATGAATATGTTGATGAAATAAGAACTTCTTGTTGAAAAGAAAACCTAAGTATTGCCATGTATCTTTAAGATGGAGTGGAGAATTTTCTAAAGGTTAAAGATCTAGAAGAAACAGATTGTTGTTTTTTATCAATCTTGAGAAGTGAAAAACTTCAGATTTGTTGTGCTCAATGACCAGACTAAACTGTTTGAATAAAGATAAGATAATGTTATAACTACAGAAAAGTTTTGCATTCAATTTTTCATAGTTTTTTTCTTGAGAAACAAAAAGTCTATTATTAACAGATAAAAGAATTAAAACTAAAATAGGAGGTAAGAGATTTTTTGATCTTTTTTCAAATATATAAATAATGAAAGCAATATAGAGAGCAAAAAATAGGAGAAAGTGCATCATTTCTTTCTCTCTTATATTTTGTATGGTAGCATCTAAAAGAGAATTAGTGAATACACTATATCCTACTGCAACTACAGAACTCATAGTCAACCCAATGGTCCAAAACAACTTCAATATAAACATGGACATCAATACACCAAAGGAAAGATTGGCTTCATCTAGTGTTAAAAGTTCTAGAGTATCATTGGTGCACTCAAACATCTCTTTTGTTCCTTATTATGAAAGGATGAAAATACAAAACAACAAACTAACCTGGGATGAAGAGGTTCTTACTATTATATATATATATTACTCCCAAGGTAAGGGAGGAAGAGATAGCTAACAAGATAATAGACTATAATTCCAAAAATAGGAGACAACATATAAATAACAAGGTTTTCACCTTAAACAACATGTATAACCCACAATATGAGGGTACAATCTTTAATAACCCTAATATGAGTATGCTTAGAGATATTAAAACATCTTTTATCCCTTACAAGGACAATAGCTCTACAGAACCTAATACTTGGGATGGAGAAGCTCATTTTATTTCAATTTTTGGAACTATGGACTTTCTGGATATTGATGTCAAGAACATGTTAATATTGCTTTTATAAATGGCTAATTTTATTAGCAATAGAAAGTTTTACAAGAACAAGGAAATTTTGCAACTCAATAGGTTTGGCCAAGCTGCCTAGCATTGTATTTCATTTATCTATGAAGTAGGATAGGGCATGCTAAAGACTGATGATAATAACAGAATGTTTAGACAAAACATTGCATTAAAATTTACTCCCAAGACCAATGCTAAAACTAATAGCAAATCCTATGAATCCAATTAAAAATATGACTTGCTTAACAAAAGAAAGTATATGGAAGTCATCAAGATTTCTCCTCCTATTCTACCAAGACCTTTCAAAGAAATGTTGGAAAAATCAAAATTTTATAAGAAATCAAGGGATATTGCTAACTCTAATAATAAATAGTCATATGCTTAAGCATTGACTCTGAAAGTTAACAAGATTTTGAAACTCAAGAAGAGCTTTTTCAACTTGTCTAACAAAAAGATTGGAAGTATCTACAATACAATCAATGACTCTGAGAAAGTAAAACCCAGAATTAATATAACTACTAAAGAACTCTTTTATAGGCAAATCATTGTTCCTATGGGTAACTATAACAAAGTGAATTTCATGGCTTCATCTAATTCACATATTACTAACTTGAATAGAGTGCTTAAGAACATCAAATATGATGTTAGAGCAGACTTTGTATAAATGAAACAACATGAGGTTGTGATTACTATGAACACAATTATGTTACTATCAGATTTACAAACAATTGAACAGTATATCAAAAATATTAATAATATGAACTCCAACAACATGTTAACTTGTCTTCCACAATCAAAATTCTATTTAAAAATAATAAGTATTCCTTATCTGATAGAAAACACTAACACACCCATCAATTTCAGTGTGATTGAGACAATCTTAAAGAACACATATTTTTTTAATAATATATCTCTGGTTTCTAAACTAAAAATTATCAAAGTGTCACCAAAATCTGACATGACTATTATATGGATTAACATCTAGAATTCTCAGAGTAGTATATTGGCAAAGACTCTTATTAACTATTGCATCAATGTAGGAAGCCATATTACTACTATTCATGATGCTAACATGAACTCCAGAGTGCAATAGCCCATATAAGACCAAACATCATTGCCACTTTGCCCAGTGTTGCAAGGTAAACTTCAAGACAAACTTTTTATATCTCAAAACAAAGTAGAGAGAACTATGCTCTCACATGTTCAAATGTTTGAATTGTAAAGGAGAACATCAAGCTGATTTAAACACCTGCCTATTCTGTAAGTACTACTTCAACAAGGAATGGTATATAAAGAAATATCAAGAGGTCTATGAAACTAGGAAACAATCAATTTGCTCAGCTATAAGCAATATTTAAGCATGATTATCAAAAATCTCAAGATATTTTTGTAAAATGTTTGAAAGAACAGAGCTCTTACTAACTTAATACTTGAAACCCAAAAAGATTTCAGCATCATTTTTATTTAAGAATCTCTCTGGTCATTTATATGTTTTATCCTGAGTTTTATTAGCAAAGAGAATAATAAAGTTATAGGTACTCCAAACTAATCCAAACTGGATTATCTTTTTCAGATCAAATTTGGGAGAGTATAACCATCTGAGGGTTATTTCTTACATTAACATTTATTTAATCTCTTTACAGTTTTCTTTATGAAAAGACATTTTTAACTACAAAGACATTTACTGTTTTTTCTTTTTCAATAATAAAATTTTATGATTAACATTTACAATCAATCAGCTTTAATGTATCTTAAGAATACTGAAGCTAATATTCACAATGTTCTAATCATGGCTAGTAACTTCAATATTAGAGATAGTAATTGGGACTCTTTGTATTCTTTGTATTCTTCTTATAGTGACATTCTTTTTGAGATTATGGACTCTTTTGATCTTTCTCTATCTTTATCTATTCAACAGGTATCTACTTAATATTCAGACAACAAAAACAACTCAAACTTGGTTATCAATCTATTCTTTTTACAATCAAATTCAACTGAGCTCAACAATTACAAAATTCATCTGGAACTTTGTTTCCCCTCTAATCATGCTCTACTTACTATCAACATCATCATTGACAAGAAATTCATTCAAGTCAAACAATGTACTATTGTGAAAAATAGCAAAGAAGAAGTGAATTTCATATCAGATTTCATCAAAGGTTTTAACAATATTGATATCTCAAATATCTCTGACAAGGACACTCTCAAACAAATAGTTCAAGAATATGCAAAATTATCGGATTCTACTTGGTTCAAATACTCACATTTGGTAAATATAATAAGATGGTCTAAAGATTGGTGGAATGAGGACTGTCAAATGAAACTCACAGCTTACAGGCCATCCAAGAGAGTTGAGAGATGGAAAGACTTCAAAAAAATAGTCAAGACAACAAAACAAATCTTCTTTAATGAGAAAATTTAAGAAACATAAAATACCAGCCATAGAAGTGATACAATATAATAGACAACCTTGCATTGAGATTGAAGATCTCTAGCATACCCTGTATCAAACATTTAATTCAGTATAAAATTATCAAGTGAACACATCATTGCTAGATGAAATTCCAACCAAACTGTCATTATTATGGAGTCTCTTTTCAAGAAAAGAATTCATAAGTGTTACTGACAAGTGTAGTAATTCATCTGCTTTAGGCTCTAATAGAATTTTATGGAAACATTTCAAAGTAATTGTCAAAGACAATGAATACTTAGAGAACATTGTTAATATTACTAATGCTTATATCAACTTAGAACATTGGCTAACTCATTTCAAGTTGTCTTTGTCCATTATCATTTCTAAGCCTAATAAAGCTTCCTATAACTCTTCAAATCTTTCTGCCCTATTATTCTCCTGAATACACTGGAAAAACTGATTGAGAAAGTCATCAGTAAATACTTATAGTTCTTCTTGATAGCAAATAATTTTGTTTATCCAAACCAACTTGGAGAACTCAAACAATGATTGTTGACAGATGCAGGAGTATTTCTTACTCATTTTATTTGCTCTGGATAGATTAAGAATCTTCAAACAAGTACATTAGTGTTTAACATTGCTCAATTACCAGATGTTATCTCTAATCTTGGACAAAGTGGGTTTTCATCCTAAAGTATCTATCTTCTTTTCTGACTATTTAGTGGGTAGGAAAACACATCTATAGAATAGTTTCTCTTCTCCCTCTTTCAATACAGATGTAGGTATAGATTAAGGATCTGCTATATCTTCAATTTAATCTGCTCTTTTCATTACTCCAATTTTTTACATTTTTGAAAAAAGAATAAATAATTAAAAAATTCCTATATCATTTCTTTCATTTGTAGACAATAGACTTTTCATTTTTTAGGAAAAATCTTTTGATAAATCAAATATTCATCTTTTTTATAGCTATAATATTATCTCTTCTTTATTAGAACAATTTGAACTCATAGTAGAACATGGAAAAACTAAAGTTTTTTCATTTTTCCAGGTTGGATAGTCTCTTCAACTCTCCTCTACTAGACCTCAGTCATATTTGGAGGCTTTATCCTTTGCCCCAAAGATTCATGCAAACATCTGGAGTTTATTTTTGACAGAAAACTTATCTTTCATCAACATATCAAATTTTACACTAACAAAATGCTGTCTATAGTCAAGTATATGAAGATGCTTGGGAATTCAACATGTGAACTTCTTTTCTATCAGAAATGCTTTCTCTATGAAACATACATCCTCCCAATTGCTCTTTATGGTTTTTCTCTATAGCATTATAATAAAGTGCTATTATATTATCTACTTAATGAGCTCAATAAATTACAACAAAGAGCTGCACTATGAATTCTTGGTATATTTCACACCTCACAAACTATGGGGATAGAAGCTATTGCTGGTCTAATTTCTATTCATCTATATCTTGAGAGAAGACACATCTCTCTCTTAACTTCACTGTCTTTCCTTAGAGTATATGACTTCCAAGCAACAGCAAAAAATCAAGAGTTCTATTGTCAATGCCAACGATTGAATTAATAGAGTTTTTCTATTTTTTGATTCTCTAAATAGCAAATTGCTTCTAGGACTTAGAATAATTGATACCTTTTCTAGTTGTATATTGTTTCACAAAGCAGATTTCTACTCTAATGGGAGCAAAATATCTCATTACAACAAACTCAATGAACTTGTTTTCAAAGCCTCATTAGAACCAAATACAGTCATCATTGTCTCAGATGTTAGCATCAAAAATAACATTGTTACATCCATTCAATAATCCTTTAAAGAAGACACTTCATCATGTTATCAACATTACATCAACAGAGGCAGAATTATTTGCCATATAATGTGGAATCAATCAGGCAGTCCAAATGCCTGGTTCTTCTCACATTATTGTTATTATAAATGCTCTTCACTCAGCACAAAACTTTTCTTGACTTCTTCATATATTCCTATCAACTTCAATCAATTGCAATATCAAAAGAACTCAGAGTGTTCTTCAATAGTCATTCAGATAGTTCCATAGAATTTTGGAACTGTCCTAGTAGTGAATAAGAAAACAAAGAAATTCAACTTTATTCTACTTTGTCCTAGTAAAATGTCATAGGATTTCAACAAGAAGGAGGAATATAACAATATTATCAAAGAGTAGTATATAACTTTCAAAATATCAGATCTCAAAGGAAGGAATTTCCTCAATCTTTTAAATAATGATCTTTCAGATATTGAACTCTTCTATATGAAAGAAGATCCATGGATCAAACAATTTGGTTTCTCAAATTTGCTCTGTACTTGAGCAATTCAAGCCATTACTAATTATGCTTCAATAGAAGAGTACTAACTCAGATTTTTTCTGAGAGAAGAGTTCAGTTGTTCATGTAGATCATATTCTATTGAATTAAAACATCACATTCTCTATGACTGCAAAAGATTTAATAAATACTGGAATCTAATAAGAGATATTATTGGTCAATTCATTGTATTTTTGGAGTTTAATCTAAATGAGTACATATTTTTACTGCTATATTAGTAGTATTTTATTATTGTCATTTTCTGTTTTTTTTTTTAAATTCCTTTTCTATTTAATATAGTTACAAAGTATTTACCATGGTCTGCTCTTGTACTCTGTATAATAAATCATTGATTTAAAAAAAATAGGAAAAAGTGTGGATCTTTGACCCACACTTATATTAGCTTTAAAAAAGAGAAATATAAAATGATTCCACATGTATTGAGTCTGTTTGTTAATAGAAAAGAAATTGGAAATTTTGGAATTAAAATTTGTTTTTCTTAGAAGGAGTTGATGAATAAGAGAGAGGAAAAATTGAGTGATATTAAATGTTGTTGAGTATTGTTTGATACCTTTCAATTAATTTAGATGAATAAAATTTGAAGTGATAGAATAAGCTTGAGGTCTAATATTTATTGTCTTTTCTATAAGTTTTCCTAACATATTGAGAAAAACAATAGGTTGAAATGTTTTAAAGATATTATAGGACAGCTTATTCAGTTTTAGAATAATGATTGATGTAAACTTTTTAAAATGTGATGGCCAATAACCTAGATCAATGCACAAATTTATAATATTGACAATGTAAGCAACACATTTAGTGTTATCTACTAATGCTTTAAGGTGATTCCAGGAAATATGATCTGGACCCAGAACAAACAAACTACTATATTTGCTGATAGCATTAATAAACTTGGCTTTGGAGAATGGCAGCTACTCTGATTGTTGATATAAAGGAATTTCATTCAGAAGTTGAAAATTGATCAGTCTGTTTTGAGCTGAATTAAAGAATTGATAAAGTGCTTACCATAGATCCTCCAACTTGTTATATGGATGCCCATTGAACTTGATAGCTTTTGTAGCTGGTAATTTTCATTTCTTGATCCAATTCATAAGATTCTATAGTCTTTTGTTAGTTGAAGTGATTTCTTGAATTTTATTGTCAAAAAAATATTCTTTTAGCTGTTCTCACCAACTTCTTGTATTCAATCCAGTTTGTTCTCCTTCTGGATGCTTGATACTTGGCCAAGTTCCTGTTACACTTCTTGTTCCACCATGCTTTAGAGCATTTAGTAATATTGACATTTATAGAATATTTATATTAAAGCTTCTCTGCAATAGAAGTGAACTTTTGTATTGTTCTTTATAGTATTTTGAAATATTGAATATTCATTGTATTGATACAACCTATCCTATTTCTTAATTTGTTAATGAATACTTTTTCTTTCTTACTATTTTTAACAATAGCTTGTTTTCTGTCTTAGATAGTTTATTCTTCAATGATGATAGAAACTAACAAAGGAGTATGATTCAATAGACTTCAAAGATCTGGTGAGATCACATGATTGTTGAATTCCTCCACATTTGCACAGAGAAACATCAGATCTAAGACTGAATTTGAATCTTGAGGATTATTTGCATATCAAGCAGGTACTTAATTGATAGATATTGATAATTCTAGATTGAAACTATCAGCAATTTCCCTAAGTATATCTACATGTGTTGAATGATGCAGATACAAGAGATCTTAACCATTATCTCTGATATCAAAATCTCTTGTCATGAATAATATATTGTTTAAATTTACTTCAGTATTCTTTAGATACTTTAAGATAGATTGTTGGTTGTCTGAATAAATGTTGATAATGAAACATATAATGCCACAATTAAAAAAAGAAACCCACTATTAGAGTCATGAACAATAGACTGGATTTTATTTTATTTTATTATTTTATTTTTCATTCTTCATATGTTATTTTCTTCTCTTTTTCTCTATTTTAGACTTAGGTAGAAGGTATTACAGAGACATGATACATAACACAGTCATAGTCATACCATCATGTGACACAAAGAAGGTTGTAGAAGGTTCTGTAATAGATAATGTCATATAACAACATGTTGGTCTTATAGAAAGCATATATACTTTAGATATTACAACTTAGAAACCTTAAAGCTAGTCGATAAAAAGAATCTTGTATAGGATTTATACAAGAGAACTCAATAGAGTTCTTAGTACAAAGTGTCTACCTGTTATACTATACTAGATAGTCTGTGCTACTACTACATTTAGCCTACTCTAAAAACTATATATAAGCCATAATGTCAACATGTGTTACATATATTATATAATATTATTGTTCTAGAATATTTTACCATGTTCCATTGTGACTATGTGACTGTTAGTATCATATGACTAGTTTATAACAGTAGTAACTATAATATGCCACATAAACCCTAACTCTAAATAGAAAAAGGAAAATAAAATAAAATAAAAATGAAAAAGAAAGTAGAAAAAGAAATCAAGTCCATCATTTTCAATTCTAATATTAGAGTAGGTTAGTAGTAGTGTGTGCATAAAACATAGTCTATAGTATATAAGGTAGACTAGTTTTGTTATGATTCAAAGCTCAAGGGTTTAAGCGATGAACTAACTTATTATGATTCAAGACTCAAAGTGTTAAGTCAAGAAACAACTCTTGTATTGGAGTGACACAAGAGAACTCGATAGAGTTCCTAATACAAAGTAGTCTACCTTATATACTATTACCCATGGTCCGT
>Ga0157359_1000378_pt1 | contig 15905 bp, 19 predicted proteins | sample AttcapACBM3_FD_111482 | JGI IMG/M metagenome (GOLD analysis project Ga0157359, IMG submission 111482) | Fungus gardens microbial communities from leaf cutter ant in Botucatu, State of São Paulo, Brazil - Atta capiguara ACBM3 | ecosystem: Host-associated > Fungi > Mycelium > Unclassified ...
ACATGGCTGTTTAGGGTAGGCTAGAAGTAGTTAGCATGGACCATGGGGCTTTAGTATATAAGGTAGACTATCCTGTACAGAGTTCTCTATCAAGTTCTCTTGTATTAATCTAATACAAGGTTCATTCACTAGTCCAACTTTAAGGACTTGAGTTTGTAACACAAGTGGTCTTTGGTCCTAACCCTTAGGCCTAAGTCATAACAAGTTTGTTGCTCTCTTTACCAGGAAAATTTATCATATGCTCAGTATTAAAGTAGTATTCTTGACTGTATAACACATTCAATTGAATAGACAGACAGAGCAGATTAACCAAGAACTTGACCAATATCTTGAGCTATTCATAAACAAGAGGCAAAGTAACTAGTACAATCTCCTATCCCTAGTAGAGTTTTAGTACAACAACTATATGTATTTGTTCATACAGCAATCTCTATTTCTGCTTGATATAGACTGTTTTCTAAGAATAAGCTTCAAGCTGCACCAACAGAAGTTAAATGTCAGAGTTGAAGGTAATAAACTCTATTTATTTTCATTTATTTTATTTTTTGGACTTAGGATTATAGTTTAGCATAATGTCACATATAACTGTCAAAAACTGTCACAAGTCCCAGTCACACAATCATATATTACATAGAATATTATAAAAAGTTCTGGAATAATAATATCATACCACATATCAATAATAAACACTTTGCAACTGGAACTTTATTGAGTTTTCTTGTGTTATCCAATATAAGATTATTTTTTTGCTTTATCTCTTAAGCCTAAGTTCATAACATTAAAGATAGAAGATATCATAAGGTTTATGGATTATATAAAGGCTATGCTAGAGAAAGCAGAATTTGCAATCTGAAAGTCACAAAACAACATAGTGAGATACTATAATTAGTGATATATTTCTATATCTGTCTTGAACCCTAATAACAAGATATTTTATAATACTATAGACATTCACATCACTTATCTCTGCCAAGCTCTCTCATTGTTATCTTGGTTCTTATACAGTAAAGAAAAATTGTTGGGCTTATGTTATATCATTTTCTTCTACTAGCATGAAGATTATATCTGATATTCAATGTCATCAAACTGACTACTGCTCCTAAAGACTTTATATCTAGTTAATATTCTTACTCTTTACTGAACCCCACTATCATTAATGGAAAGGAAGAATAGAAAGTTAAAAATATTCTAAATAATCACTAATACGATCAGAATTATTAGTATCTGATCAAATAGAAAGACTTTGGCTTAGAAGCAAACTCTTGGAAAAATACATCAAACATATCTGTATTAGATCAAGTAGCAAAGTTTTATTACCTCAATCTCCAAGCTCTATAGTTTATTCAAGCAAGTGAGTTCCATACATGTCATATACAAGTTCACCCATCCAGAAATAATGTTCCCGCAGTGAAACCACCTCCAAATCATACAAGCCCATCTTTCTTGCAACATGTCTTATAGCGGTGCTGCAACCCTCCAGATATTTCATCTTCCATGGTGGAAATACTTCTATTCAACTCGGTCTTCCATGACAGAGTTACTCCTGTCAGTGTCTCAACACTGAAACCTCCACTTGGGGTAATAGGGGTTTTACCAATGAAACCCCGAGCATCTCCTATACTTTCCATTCATATATAAGACTAGTAGTTATACTGTAATTCACTAGTCTGATAATTGACAAAGATAAACTCTTATTGAACTCGATTTCCAGTATTCAACAGCAACACACCAATTAGTACTCACTCCCACTCGGACTTTCTTCCCTTCATCTGAAGTTGCAACTATGCAGTAGACAGACAGCACAGCATATAAGCTGAAGCCAAGGTCATTCCACAAGTCTGCTCATCTATGAGTCCATTCTGCAGACTTCCACCCCAGTGTGAACTGCGCTTGACAACCCTCTACCAAGTCTCAGAAGGATCTTCCAACATCTCAGTATTCCTCCACAAGCTCTCAGAGTACCTTTTTAATGACACTTAAGATCCTACCATAGATAGGAATCATAGCTGAGGTGTTGGTGTTAGTATGTAGGATATACTACTACTTGATAGCAATACATCTCACATAGGTAAGAGAATCACTATGAAAGAATTACTATTAGTAGAGAAAAAATAAAGAAGAAATTTCTTTACTCACCTTGAATTGTATACTAGGCAATCTTGCCTAGCATGGACACATCTCTCATAGAGGTTAGCATCCTCTATCTTGATCCTGGTGTCTCTGTAGTATTTTCCTAGTTGTTTCCATTTGACTTTCTTGGGGGATCATTGTCTCTCCTTATTTTCTAGAGTAATCTCCTTGTGCTTAGATCCTTTAGTGCCTCCTAGAAGAGTAGCATCCTCTGCCAGTACCTTGTTCCAGAGTTGTTAAAGGTACTTTAGCTATTTTTTCTTCTTCTTCTCTTCTATAAGTCTCCTCTTCTCAGCTTTCTCCCTTGCCTTGGCCTCTATCCCTTTTCTTGCTTTCTGAGCCACATACTCAATATGATAGGCCTCTGTTACTTCTTCAAAATGAGCCAGGAGCTATTGCTCCTCCTTATGCCTTTTCTGCATTTCATAGTACTGCTCTTCAAGTATTTCAGCATTGTTTTGGGAGATGTTGGAGAGAATGGTAGAAAATATGGTGATACAGAAGAAAAGGCAAAAACTTTTCTTTTCTGTTTATGTATTGTTAATCTAGGCACTATTATGGAATTCTTCAGATAAATAGGACTTTGAAGACTCAGTCCTAAGGGGGAGAATATTATCATATGCCAAGTTCACCTGTCCAGAAAATACATTACTACAGTGATACTACCTTATCAACATCTAATCTACAAGCCTATCTTCCACAGCAGCCACCCTTATTACAACATGTCCTTGTGGCAGTGATGCAACAGTCTGGAGATTCTATCTTTCATAATAAGGATACTCTTATCTGACTCAGTCTTCCATGGCAGAGTCATATTCTTGTCAATGTTCTACTACTGAAACTTCTACTTGGAGAAATAGAAGCTATATCACTGAAATCCCAAGCATCTTCTATAGTCAGTACTTGTATATAAGATTAGTAATTACATTGCAATTTGCTAGTCTAATAATTGACAAAGATAATTCATTGAACTTGATCTCTAGTGTTCAATAGTGACACATCAATCAGTACTCACTTCCATCTCAGACTTCACTCTCTTATCTGAAGTTGTGACCACACGGCAGACAGATGGCATAGCACATAAGCTGAAGCCAAGGTCATTCTACAAGTCTGCATATCTCTGAGCAATCTTGTAGACTTTCACCCTCAGTATGAACTGCATCTAACAAGTAACTAGACCACAAGTGTTTGATAGGAGTTCAGAGAAAGTGTTAGGGTTCATAACAACATACAAGCTATATAAGGATGAAGATGAGGAAAGAAGTAGTAAAGGAGCAAATACAGTGGATTTTATCATATATGTAGAGAAGATCAGTAGATATGTGGAAAGAGAATATATTGGAAGATTTGGAAGTAAGAATATTGGAATATAAGATGGAAGGGGAGTTTTTGACAGATATAAAGAAAGAGTTTGGAGAAGGGAATGAGGAAACAGTAAAAGTAGCAGAATTGAAAAAGTTAGAGTAAGAAGGAAATACAATGGAGGAATTTGTACAGAAGTTCAGAAAAGTAGTAAGAGAAAGTGGGTATGAGGAAAGACCATTGATGGAAGAATTTAAAAGAGGCATGAATGGGACTATATTCCAAAGACTCATGAAGTCAGAAAGACAACTTGCCTCTATTGAACAATGGTATAAAAGGGCAATAACATTGGATAGGAATTGAAGGGAGAGTAGGAGAGAAGAGGAAAGATTAAGAAGGTGATAGAATAACAGAGCTCAGGCTCCAAGGCAAAACCCACAAGGGGCATAATAGTAACAAATACTATAGCCTCAAGTTTAGCTGAGGAGACAAGAAATTCCTCAATAATGGGTTCCAACAGAACCTACTCTAATGGAGAAAGTTGAGAGAACAAATACAGTAATGGTATGCCCAAACCAGCAGACAGGATTTGTGCCTCAGTGAGACCTATATTCCATAGAAGTGGACAGAGAAAATAGGAATTGTTACAACTGTAGGGATTTTAGACATTTAGTAAAGAATTTTAGGAACAGGGGAATAGGAGGTAGAATTGGAGAGGGTAGAAGACTGGAATATGGAAATGGGAGTCACAAACAAAGGAGAATGATTGAAGGAGGAAATGAACAAAGTAATTTAAATGGGGAGTGAGACTTGATACTCCTCAATTAAGTTTTAATAATAGGTACAAAATACTCTCTAGAGTAATGGAAAATACATCCTGCTAAGACCTAGACAATGGGGAACTATTAAGAGAAGTAACAGTGAAGATTGGGCTAGAAGGGATTGATACACAGGAGGGAGTGATGGTAGAAGCATTATTGGATAGTGGGGCTATGAGATTAGTAATGAGTCCAGAGTTTGCAAGAAAGCAGGGGTTTGAACTGAAGAAAATAGAAAGACCAATATATGTGAGAAATATAAATAAGACATTCAATAAGGAGGGGCCAATAGAACATACTGTGGAGGTAAATATTTATTATCAGGGATATAGAGAGAAGACAGAGATAGATGTGATTGAAGGGTAGAAGTGAAATATGATTCTAGGAATATTATAGTTTGCTCACCACAATTCTGAGATTGATTGGAAAATTGGAGAAGTAAAAATGACAAGATGTTCAGAAAAATATAGAAAGTAGTGAAGATCAAAGTAGGGAAAATCAGGGTGTTAAAAACAAAAAGAAAAAGAAAAGAAAGAGAAGAAGGAAAAGAAACAAGAGGAGAAAGAGCAGAAAAGGAAAGAGAAGAAAAAACCAAAAAAGAAGAGAATAATGGAAGTAAAAAAGATAGCAGAAGAATGGAAGATCTGGGATGAGAAAGAGAAGGCAGCAAAATCAGAAGAAGAAGTGAAAAAGCTAGTACCAGAAAGATTCCATAAGTAGATCTACATCTTTGGTAAAAAAGCCAGTGAGAGAATGCCTACTAGAAAGTTATGGGATTATGCAATTGATATGAAGAAAGAGTTTGTATCAAAGAAGGAAAAGGTATATCTGTTGTCAAGAGAAGAGAGAGAAGAGGTGTGCAAGTTCATATTAGAACAATTGAGAAAAGGGTACATTAGACCCTCAAAGTTGCCTCAAATAGCACTAGTATTTTTTGTAGGAAAGAAGAATAGGAAGAAGTGGATGGTTTAGAACTATAGGTATTGAAATGAGTGGACTATAAAAAATAATTATCCTTTACCCTTAATTTCAGACATAGTAGAAAATATTAGTACTAAGAAAGTATTTACAAAGATAGACTTGAGATGGGGATATAATAATGTATAGATAAAAGAGGGAGATGAGTAGAAGGTGGTGTTTACTACATCAGAGAGGTCATTTAAGCTGACAGTAATGTTCTTTGGACTTACAAACTCACTGGCAATGTTTCAGACCATGATGAACAAAATCCTGTGGGATCTTATTAACACTGGGAAGGTAGCAAGCTTTATAGATAACATGATTGTAGGAACAGAAATGGAAGAAGAACATGATGAGATAGTAGAAGAAGTAATTAGGAAGTTGGCAGAGAACAATTTATAAGTAAAACCAGAAAAATACAAGTGAAAGGTTAAGGAAGTGGGTTTCTTAGGAGTAGTAATAGGACTGGAGGGGATCAAAATAGAAGAAGAGAAGGTAAAAGATGTTTTGGATTGGCCAACTCTAAAAGGAGTTAAAGACATATAGAAGTTTTTGGGATTGGCAAATTATTATCATTGATTCATTAAAGATTTTGCAGCAATAGTCAGACCATTGCATGATATGGTAAAAAAGAACCAGAAGTGGGAATGGAAAGATAGACAGGAGGAGACATTTAGAGAATTGAAGAAGAGATTCACAAAAGAACTAGTGTTAGCAGTACCAGACCTAGATAAAGAAAATGAGAATAGAAGTAGATATGTCAGACTATACTATAGGGGGAGTGTTATCTATGGAATGCAAAGATGGAAAATGGTAACCAATAACTTTTCACTCAAAATCTTTAAATGAGACAGAGAAAAACTATGAAATTCATGATAAGGAGATATTGGCAGTCATAAAGGGGTTAGAAAATTAGAGACATTTATTAGAGGGTACAAAGTTCAAGTTTAAGGTCTAGACAGATTACAAGAATTTGGAATATTTTATGAAAGCATAGAAATTGAACAAAAGACAAATAAGATAGACTCTATATTTGTTAAGATTCAATTTCATCTTGAAACATGTTCTAGGAACAAAAATGGGAAAGGCAGATGAATTGAGTAGGAGACCAGACTGGAGAGTAGGCATGGAAAAAGACAACAAGAATCAAATATTGATAAAAGACTATTGGATTTGTAACTTATCAGAAGTAGTAATAGAAGGACTAGAAGTAGATATATTAGTAAAAGTATTGAGGGAAGAGGAGTGGCAGATAGAGAGGGATTTGGTGTTGAAAGAGAGAAAAGTATATGTGCCAAAGGATGAAGCATTGAGAGTAGAAATAATCTAGTTGCACCATGATGTACCAGTAGTGGGACATAGAGGGAAGTGGAAGATAATGGAGTTGGTGACAAGAAATTACTAGTAGCCAGGAGTAATAAAAGATGTAGGAAAATATGTAAAAGGTTGTGATATGTGTTAGAGGATAAAGAATAGGATGGAGGTGCCAGCAGGGAAGTTGAAGTTGAGTGAGGTTTTAGAAAAACCATAGATACATCTGATAGTAGACTTCATCATGAAGTTACTATTAGTAGCTGGAAAAGATGCAATCTTAGTAGTCTGTAATAGGTTGTCCAAGATGACACATTTTGTGACAACAACAGAGGGGACATTGGCAGAAGGGTTGGTATAGTTGTTAAGAAATAATATATGGAAGTTGCATAGATTACCAGAGAGTATAGTGTCAAATAGAGAACTGCAGTTTTCAGCAGAGATGACAAAAGAGTTGAATAGTATGTTAGGAATTGAGACAAAGCTGTCAACATCATTCCATTCCCAAACAGATAGACAAACAGAACACATAAATTATGAGTTGGAACAATATCTTCAATTCTTTGTGGATCATAGGCAAAAAGATTGGCCAGAATGGCTAGCATTAGCAAAACATTCAACAACTAAAGTGTCTCCATTTATGGCAAACTATAAAAAAGAGTTGAGGATGGGAATAGATATTAGAAGGAAAGGAAAGATGGAGAAAATGATAGAGCTTGCAGAAAGAATGAAGAAAGTATAAGAAGAAGCAGGAGTAGCATTAAAGGGAATACAGAAGGAAATAAAGCAACAAGCAAATAGAGGAAGAAAAGAGGTGGAGATATGGAAAGTGAGGGATAAAGTAATGTTGAGTATGAATGATTAGGTGTTCAAGAAGCAGCTGGTAAAGAAGTTACTAGATCAATATGTTAGTCCATATATCATTGATGAAGTGGTTTCCACTAATGTAGTCAAATTATGACTGCCAATATTTATGAGAATCCATCTGGTTGTAAATGTCAGTTGAGTAGTGCAATACAAGAAACAAGTAGGGGGATAGAAAGTAGAGGAAGTGAAACCAGTAGAGGTAGAAGAAGTTAAAGAATGGAAGGTAGAAAAAATATTAAACAAAAGAAAAGTGAGAGGAGTAGTAAAGTATTTAGTGTGATGGAAGGGGTTTACAGTAGAGTATGATAGCTGGGAGAGAGAAGAAGATTTGGAGAATGCAAAAGAAATAGTAGCAAAATTCAAGAGAAGAGTAAATGCAGAAATTAGAAGACAGGAAAAGTTGGATATGGTAGAAGAGAGAGACTTTAGAAGGGGGGAGTTACCAGGGAAGTATACAGTAAAGATTTTATTTGGGTAGGATGATAAGAAGTTCAAGAATGAATATTTAAAAAAGTTGGAGAAAAATTAGGAAAGATGGAAGGGATGATATGAGAAGAAGAAGCAAGTTCCTCCAGAGTAGGAACCTTGAAGGGGAGTAATGTCAGAGTTGTGAATGTTGGACTTGGTTTTTATAGTTTATATTTTATATTTTTATTTTTATTTTGTTTTCATTTTTTGCTTCTCTTTTATTTTAGATTAGGGTTTTAGTGTGATATCATGGTCACACAATCATGTAGTCAAGATATAATATAGTAGAAGCTTCTGGAACAATAACATTATACAATGTACTTAATGTATGTTGACCTTATAGTTTATATATAGTTTTTAAGGTAGGCTAGATATAGTAGTTGTACAGACCACCTGTAGTAGTATATAAGGTAGATACATTGTACTAGGAACTTGATGAAGTTCTCTTGTGATTAACTCAATTCAAGGTTTAACTTTTGATTCTAACTTTTGAGTCTTAAGTCATAATACAACTATAGAAGTAGTATTGGCTATAATGATCTCTAGTAAAAGAATTAAGTGGGATTAGAATCTGCTATTTGGTAGGCTTATGGATCATCATTTTAAGCACCCTTGAAACACTGAGATGACTAGCACTTCCTTGAGAAGCTATACTATCTAAATTGACTTGGAGTATAGAAATGATTATAGCTTGAGGGAGATTAAGAAATGTCTTTTTAAGCTGTAACAAGTACAGAAAGTTTTTATAAGATGAGGCAAGAACAAACTTTGAAGTAATGTTGGCTTTTGCAGTCTGAACAAATAATTTGACCTTAGGCTTAGGTTTGGAGACTGAAGAAATAAGAGAAAGTACTATTAAGATAACTGGATAAAGACTATAGAGTTATAACAGAGTATACAACTCTGGGGAAATAGTGTTATATATACAACTCACCTTCATAGAAATCCTAAGAGAACAGAATGAAGTTTTCTGAAGGTGATAGCTATTCTAAGTACCAGAAGTCTATTCTATTTGGTAATATAATAAAGCTGTATAGTTAGAAACCTTAGTAAGATATTGCCAAAAAGTGGAGGCTTATTAGATGGTGGCTGGAAAAGGTGGGTCAATGGCTATATAAGAGTAAGCGAATATCTATAGGAGTGTTGTGGAGGTGGAGAGTGTCCAACAGTATTATGGTAGGACATCAGTATAAGACTTGAGAAATAAGAGAACTACAGAATTGACTTGGGCTTTAGCAAGTACTACAGACTTGAATTTAGATGATATAGAGGGTCTTCTTATATCATGGTATGCTTGAACTCTTATATTTTAATTTTCTTTTCTTTTTATCTATTTTCTTTGATTTGATTTCTCTTTTTCTTTTCTTTTATTTTTATTTTATATCTTGGACAATGAAGAGACACATGAAAGCAGTCACATGACATATGACATGATATGACATAATATTATAGGCCTGGATTCTAGGAGAAGAGGCTGGAAGAATAACATCAAGATACATGTCAATAGTATGTTTATCTTATAAATAATATATAGACTTTAGGGTAGGGTATTTATTGCTAGCACAGACCATTTATGTATTATATAAATAATGTAGAAATACAGTAGGAACTTCTTGTCAAGTTTTCTTATAACTCTTATAAGATACTTCATCTTTAAGTTTGCTTTAGTAATCTATTGGTTGTCTTAATTAGTGGTTGTCACAATATCTTATATCCATTTTTTTTTCTAGATTATCATAACTTAAAACAAGAAGTACTAGCCAGAAGTTGATACTCTAGAGATCTATCTGTTATAATCTTAGATCCTTAGGGTTAGATAAAAGAACAACTCTTATGTTAGAGAAACACAAGAGAACTCGATAGAGAGCTCTTTACAAAATAGTCTACTTTATATACTCCTACAGATGGTCTGTGCTAGATGCTGTGCATTCTACCCTAAATGACCATGTGTCAAGCATGAGGCCAACATATAGTGTCCATGTTGTATGATGTTATTTTGTTTCAGAACCTTCTATTCCTTTTTCTTGTGACCACACTATCAAATATGACAGTGTGACTGATCACTTCTAACCCTAACCCCAGAGTTCTAAAGATAGAAAAATGAAAAATAAATTGAAAGAAAAATAAAATGAGAAAGAAAATAAAGAAAAAACTAAGTCTATATTCTTTGATCTTGACACTATCAAACAAATAAACTATAAAGCTATAAGATTGAAACAATGAAACTTAGCTACTTGATCAAGTATAAAGATATTTGTGGCATTCTTCTATGAGTTTGCTTCTAGTCTGAAACCCTTCCACTTGATCAGATATTGGTATTTCTTGCAATACTTTATTTTTCTTTTATTTATTTTTCTATTTCTTTTATTTTTTGGATAATGAAGAGACACATGACTGTGGTCACATGATATGTCACATGATATAATATCATAAGTCTAGAACATAGTAAAAGAAGCTGGAATAATAATATTAAGAGTATAGTTATAATATATTTGTCTTGTGGTAATAGCATAGTGAACTTATAAATAACATATGTAGTTTAGGGTAAAACTTGTAATAGTAGTATATATAGTATAGGAATACATCAGGGACTCATTGTTAAGTTTTCTTTAATCCCTATATAACTCTTGTGGTATAAAACTACTTAGTATGTTATTAACCATCTTAGTTAGTGGTTATCATAACACCACTTTTTCTCTGTTGATGATGATAGTATCAAAATTGAAGATGATAGACTTTATTTATTTCAATTTGCTTTTCACTTTTATTTTATTTTCTATACAAGAAGATTTAGGGTTAGGATTTAGTATAACATTACAATCACATGTCAGTCACATGATGCTGTCACAGCCATGGTCACAATGGAAATATTAGGTAAGCTAGATACAGTAGTAACATAGACTATTTAGTAGAATATATAAGATAGACAACTTTGTACTAAAAACTCTATTGAGTTCTCTTGTGATAAACCAATTCAAGATTCTACTTTTGACTTTAACCCTAAGTCCTAAGTTATAACAGACTGGGTCTAAAGAGGAACAAGAATATTTCCCAGAAATAGAATTATTAGGGATAGTAGTAAGCTTGACTACTGGAAATACTAGATATAGTTTTTGTAATGTAGAAAGGAGCTTGAGACAATATAGTATAGGTCTGACTTGTTTCTCTACCATAGAAGGTTCAAAGCAATAGTGTGATAGTTTGGCAGGAGGATGCATTGTATGGATGTTCAACAAGTCTAAGAACACATTGTTACCAGAATAGAATATTAAAGTGGGTATATATCTTTGATTGTAATATCTTGTTATATTTTTTTGAGACTTATAGATAGTAGCCCTTGCTTTTTTCAGCATAAACTTTATACAATTGGTGAACTTGTAAATACTCTCTAATTTGGATTTCTTTTGGTAAGGCTTGAATTCCATCTGCAGTAGATATCTGTTATTAAGAAGAAATAGTGGTTGTTATATAGAAAAGTATACATAATTATTATACTAAAACTCCACCAGTAAAAGAAAGTCTTTCCAGTTACTCTATTATTTGTTAATGAATATCTATAAGTATTGCTTGAGCTCTTGGTTTACTCATATACTATTTCAACACTAAGTAGTCAGTATAGCTCTTTAGTAAAGAGTGCCACAAACTATGGTCCTCAGTTCAAGACTATGTGATTAGAGAGACTATGTAGCTTCCAAATGTAGTGTAGAAAGAGTCTTGCAGTATTCTCTATGTATGAGTAGAGAAACTGAGTCTACTATTGTTATCATTATATTAAACTCCATAAATTTAGGGAGTTCCATGATGAAGTCAATACTAATAGTCTTTTATCTTATATTTAGCATAGGTAGTAAAACTCTCCAAGTGGTGAGTAGCAAATAAGCTTAGTCTGCAAGCATAGATTGCAGGTGTTATCATATTAGCTGATATATTTAGATATTTAGGACCATTAATAGCTTTGGGACACCAGTTTTAAAGTCTTCCAATATATCACAGCTCAAATTAGGAGCTATATCTGTCTTTAATATAGTTATTTGGCCTTATTTGTATCACAACTCTGCCAGTATTTTAGTCTTCTATAATAAACTTATTTTTATCAAAAAATCTGTAGTTATTTGGCTTTATTTGCATCAAGATCTATGGTTATTTTACTTGTTTTTATTGTTTATTTATCTTCTCTCAAACTCCATAAAATACTTGGACTTTTATTGTCAGAGTTGAAGATAATAAACTCTATTCATTTTTATTTATTTTTTTAATTTTAATTTTAATTATTTTTAGACTTAGGATTAAGAGTTAGTGTGATATCATATATAACTGTTACAAACTATCACAGTCATATAATCATGTGTTACAAAAGAATATAGTATTATAACTTAAGTCCTTGAGTAAAGATAAAAAACAACTTTTGTATTAAGTAATATAAAAGAACTATATAGAGTTCCAAGTATAAGATAGTCTACCTTATATACTACAGACTGTGGTCTGTGCATATGCTACAACTAACCTAGCCTAAAGTATATGTGCTTTCCATAAGGCCAATATGTTATTGCTATGTTATATGACATTATCTGTTCTAGAATCTTCTCTATGTCACATGATTGTGTGACTGTAACTGTGACAGGTGTCACGTCTTTGTCATGCTTTGTGACTTGTGTGACCATCACACTTTTCATCTAAGTCTAAAATAAAGAAAGATAAAATAAAACCAAAAATAAAACTGAGAAAAAGAAAGTAAAAGGAAAGTAAAATAAAATGAAACCAAGTCCATCATTCATGATTCTGACATGTAAAAGGTTCCAGAACAATAGTATCATACTCTTTGAATAGGCTAGATTTAGTATATGGATTATTAGCCAAGTGTATATAAAATAGATACTTTATACTTGGAATTCCACCAAGTTCTCTTATGCTAACTCAATACAAGGTTTATTTTTTGCTCTTACACTTAAGCTTGAGTTGTGATATTAGAACTTGATATTCTTCTTGAGATTGCCTAATTTAGAACTCTCTCTATTTATCTTTTCTTACTCTCTTACTTTTCTTACTCTCTTACTATCCTTAACTAAAAGTAATACTGTTTTTTGGTCAAGAAGAATAGCTAGACTCTAGGCTTAGAAGTATACTAGCTAGACAGAGGAGGTAGAAAAAGCCTAGTCATCTATATTGCATTAAAGCTACTAGTACTTTGTAAACATATAATCTTGTGTAGACATGGTAGATAGTATTTTTCACATAGTAGTTCCATACTGTAGTGTTCTATTATAATCTGTCCATATAGGAGAATAGTGATGGCTCTTAAAGTGCATCTAGTGTAAAATATTCTTTTTAGGACAAAATCATTTACATTTTTCTTAGGGCAGTAGTTAGTAGTTGAGATAGTTAGTAGATGGTGTAAGATGAGATAAGAAGAGAGTCCACTAACACCTATAGAAATAGCATCAAGTTTAGAGTACAATTCTGAGAGTGAGGCCAGTACTGACTCTTCTCTCTTACTATTATATACATCTTCTCCTTCCATACCACTATCTTTAACACCATTTCCAATCAACTTCCCACTCCTTTACACCAACATGAGTCAACATGGCTCAAATAATTATCAACAGATTATCAGACAATATCAGGAGCAGTTGGTGGTTATACAGGTGCAAATTTAAGCACTGATGGCAAGAGAAGCAGGTAGAGAAGCAGCAGCAGCAGTCTATAGACTTAACACTAGGTCAAACATAAAAGTGGCTAAGCTACAAATGTTCAATGAGAAAGTAGGAAAGATCTCAGAGTTTTTAATAGCATGCAGGCTATTTATTAGGATAAGGATGAGAAATACAGTGGTGGAAGAACAGATCCAGTGGGTATTATCATATGTATAGGGAGAGTCAGCAGATATTTGGAAGGAAAATATTCTAGAGGATTTGAATAAAGAAAATTTGAAATATGAGACAGTAGGGAAATTTTTAGCAGATTTGAAAAAGGAGTTTGGAGGAGGTGACAACAAAATAATTGAGGTGGTGGAACTAAAGAGGATAGAACAGGGAAATAGAACAATGGAGGAGTTTGTATAGAAGTTTAAGAGAGAATAGTGGATATGAAAAAAGACTGTTGATGGAAAAATTTAAGAGAGAGGGATGAATGGAGTGATTAGAAGAAAGTTCATGGAGGCAAAAAGACCTTCCAGGAGTATCAATTAGTAGTAAAAACATGCTACCAATTTAGACAGATATTGGAGAGAGAATAGATAGGAGAAAGAAGGATTGAGGAATAGGAGGGAAACAAGAGCTCTGGCTCAAAGAACAAACACATCAGTAACTGCTGGTAAGGTATAAGGGCAATTATTGCCTTGGCCCCAGGTCTAGCCAAGAAGATAGAAGATTCTTCAACAGCAGGCACTGGTAGAACCTGTACCAATGGAGAGAGTAGAGAGAACAAATACAGCTGTAGTAAATCCATAATAGCAGTAGATAAGATTTGTGCCTAGGTAGAATCCATATGCTATAGATGTAAATTGTAGGAGAAATTGTTATAATTATGGGAGTTCTGGTCATATCACAAGATACTATAAAATTAGAGGAAAGTAGGGTAAGAAAGAAGGGTAGAATACAGAAATAATCAGAACAATGGAAGTAATTTAAATAGAGAAGAGAATCTAATAGTCCTTGATTTGGTTCTAATTATAATAGATTTGCAATACTCTCTAAAGTAATAGAAAATATATCTTGCTACAATTTAGACAATGGGGACATATTGAAAGAAATAACAGTGAAGATTGGGCTAGAAAGGATTGATATCCAAGAAGGAGTGACAGTAGAAGTATTATTGAATAGTGGAACAACTGGGTTGGATATGAGTTTGAAATTTGCAAAGAAGCAGAAGTTTGAGTTAAAAAAAATAGAAAGACCAATATATGAGAAATATGGACAGTTTCTTCAACAAGGAGGGACTTATTGAGCATACAGTAGAAGTAAATATTCATTACCAGGAACATAAGAAGAGAACAAAGATCAATGTGATTAGAGAACAAATGTTAGACATACAAAGCTTAGATGCTAGTTTCTTTATTTAATCCCTTTTTCCTTTTATTTTCCTTACTTAGATTTAGGATTAGGGTCAGAGTAACATCATTGTCACCTATCATACATTTGTCACATCAGATGATATAGTCACAAGTCACAAGATCACAGAGAAAGAAGTAGAAGGTTTTAGAAAGATGATGTCATAGCATATGTCTATGAAATGTCATATCAAAAAACAATTAAGAAAAGAATACATCAAACTCTTAAAATTCCCTTAAATGGCACTAGTGTTTTCTGTAGGAAATAAGAATGGTAAGAAGCATATAGTACAGGACTACAGATATTTAAATAAATGGATAATTAAAAATAATCACCCTTTGTCTCTAATTTCAGATATTGTAGAGAATATTGGTATTAAAAAAGTATTTACTAAATTAGATTTATGATAAGGCTATAATTATGCATGAATAAAAGAGGGAGATGAGTGGAAGGTAGGGTTTATAACTCTGGAAGAGTCATTTGAATCTACAGTTATATTCTTCGAACTAACTAATTCTCCAGCAATGTTCTAAACAATAATAAATAAAATCTTACAGAACTTAATCAATACTGGAAAGATAGCAAGTTTCATTGATGATGTAATTGTGGGAACAGAAGAGGAGAAAGAGTATAATAAAGTAGTAAAGGATGTAGTAAAGAGGTTAGTGGAGAATAATTTATATGAAAAATGTAAGTAGAAGATTAGAAAAGTAGGATTCTTGAGAGTCATGATTGGACCAGAAGAAATTAGGATAAAGAAATAAAAGGTGAAAGATATATTAGATTGGCTGATTCTGAAAGGAGTTAAAGATGTATAGAAGTTTTTGAGAGTAGCCAATTATTATTGGTGGTTTATTAAAAATTTCACAACAATAGCCAGACCTCTATATGATTTGGTAAAAAAGAACTAGAAATAGAACTGGATAGAGAAGCAGAAAGAGACATTTAGAAAGCTGAAAGAAAGGTTATGAAAGAACTGGTGTTAACAGCACTAGAATTAGAT
>Ga0157359_1000380_pt1 | contig 15879 bp, 8 predicted proteins | sample AttcapACBM3_FD_111482 | JGI IMG/M metagenome (GOLD analysis project Ga0157359, IMG submission 111482) | Fungus gardens microbial communities from leaf cutter ant in Botucatu, State of São Paulo, Brazil - Atta capiguara ACBM3 | ecosystem: Host-associated > Fungi > Mycelium > Unclassified ...
TGCATTGTCACATGCCTTTTCATTATCCAAAAAAGAAAAGAAAAAAAAAAGAAAAACAAAATTCCTATAAAGTCAGAAAATAAAAGGAAAAGAAAATAAAAATTGTCCATGTCCAAAGCATCTCATAACACTAATCCTCAGACATGGAAGTATATATACAAGAGAGTAATGGTCTGTGCACAAGCTGTTTCTATCATATGATCAAAACTTGTATCTGATTGGAGCTGTTATCTGTCATAGCAGATGTTAGACTAATTTTAGAAGGTAACTAATTATGTCACTATATTGACATGCTTGTATCTCTATAAATACTTATTACTATGTAATATACTATATATTATCAGAAATAGTTTGATGAGCACTTTCTAATACAAGTTCAATTTAGCAATTCATAAGATATTAGTCAAAAAAACTTTTACAGTTACTGATGACCTAATATCTCAGTTGTTTGTTGTTACTTTTGTACATCCCACATATAGGCAGATAGTTCTTATTTAGGACTTTACAATATAGCTTAGTTTGTGAAAATCAGTCTACTGGTTGTAGAGATACAAGCTGAATGAAGTTTGTAACAAGAGGTAAGACAAAGCTAGTAGTAAGCATTAGTCCTCCTCTTAAAATTGTACTCTAAACTAGACTTAATCTTAGTAAGTACTAGTAGGCCTTCTCTTAGTCCTACCTCACACTGTCTACTAACTATCTAAACTACCAACTACTATTCTAATAGAAATATAAATGATTTTGATTTAAGAAGGTTGTTTTACTCTAAACAGTATCTCAGAAATACCTGCTGTTCTTCTATTAGAGCTTTTATATGACAAAGACTATTTACTATCTTTATATAAGGTAATATATCCACAAAGTACCAGTGGGCTTTAATGTGATATAGATGATTAGACTTCTTCTACCTAGTTAGTACACTTCTTAAGCTTAGGATTCAGTTATTCTTCTTGATCAAAAGCAGTATTGCTTTTAGTTAAGAATAATAGAAGAGTGAAAGAAAGAAGTAGAGAAGACCCTGAGTTGGGTAGTCTCAAAGTAGATATCAAGTTCTAATATTACAACTTAAGCTTAAGTGTAAAAGCAAAAGATAAGATATTTAGAGCTTTATTAGATAAGAAGTCCACAGCAGTATAAAAACTGTTGGAATTAACATTCATAAGAAATTGATACCTGCTCCTATTAAAGAAGAATAGAAGCTAGATATCTCTATGGTTGACAAATAAAGTTTGGACAGTCTAAAATAAATAAAACATATAACTTTAGACATTTACTTAGAGTTCTGTGGAAATCAGACCACCTAGGTCTAATCTGAATAAATGGGAGTATCAACAACTTTATTTCCTCCAAAGATCATAGTAAATAATGCAAAACAAAATAAATTTTCTAGAAGATTTCTGAATAAAGAGAATATTATACAAACTCTTTTATATTTTAAAAAAGCTATCTATTAGTATATATTTTTTTAAACATTCTACAAATAAATATCAAGTATGTTAGATATACTAGACATACTTATTGACTATTTCCATTAGGATTTTTTTATATTTTATAATTTTTCTTTTTAATTTTATATTATCTTTTTTTGGACTAAGCTAAGAAGTGATATTATATTATATGTCAGTCATAAATGTTATATAAATGTCACACATGCCACAGTCACAGTCACACAGTCATATAACTGAGTAGAATATTATAGAAATTACTAGAAGAACTTAGTCATAGCTTTAGAATAGATTAGAAGTTTATAGACTAACTTCTAAAGATATATAAAGTAGACTACTCTGTAGTAGGAACTCTATTGAGTTTTTTTGTGTTACTCAATATATATATACTCTTGTTTTAATAATTAGATATAATATTATAATTTAAGTTCAAAAGTTAGAATATGAAAAGAATCTTGTATTAAGTTAATACAAGACTATTACTAACCTACTCTAAAAACCATGTATACTATATAAAGTCAATATGCTATTAACATACTATATAATATTATTCTTTTAGAACTTTTTATGTTTTTCTTTGTGTTATATAATTATGTGACTATGACTGCAACATGTGTGACCAGATATGTAATATCTTGTCATGTAATATGTAATAGTTATAACATCATACTATAATCCTGGCTCTAAGTCCCAAATAAGAAAATAATTGAAAATGAAAATGAAAAAATAACATAAAATAAATAAAGTCTATTGTTCTTAACTCTGATAGCTAAGTTATAGCAGTGGCCAGTTATAATACTATGGTTAGCTTATCCAAAGTATATCTAAGTAGTCTTATTAGTATACTATTACTTGTTAAAGTAATAGTGCCAGAATAAATACTTATATTTGAGATTAGTAGCTAATTCTTGTAATACCAAGCTAAAAATCTATAGTTTTCTACTCTGTAAACTACCATACTTTTGACATTCAGTACCTTAATTACAACAGGCATATGTTGAGTATTCTCAGTACTAGTAATTGTAATACTGAACAACCACAGAATATATAGCAGTTCTTTAGACTGTAGCTATATATCATCCAAAGTTGAATGCACAATTAATAAGAGTCTTGTCTTAAAGTATTTCTGAAAGTCTCAGATATCAATCCAAATCACTGATATATTAGAGCTAGAAGATATCTTCATAATATAAGTTATAGATACTAATATGATATTCTCAAAGAGAGGAGAGCTAAAAAAAGCTGCTGCTATTTAGACAAAAGTGATGGGCAAAGAAGTATTAGAGTCACAGTAGGGAATATATAAAACCTTTAAAAAAGATTCAGACTGAGACAAGCAAGATTTCATCTCAGTAGTTCTATTAAGACCAGACATCTTTTTTAGCCACTGCTTAATGACTTTCAGCTCTGCTATTAAGATAACAGAGTTGGTAGATATTGACACACTACTCTATACCTTGAGAATAGACTCTACTCTAAGTTTAGAGCAAGCCTCAATCAAGCTCTTGTTACAAGATTCAGCTCCAGAAGCAGTATTGGCTACAATAATCTTTACAATGAAATAATTAAGTGGAATTAGGATCTGCTATCTAGTAGGTCTATGGGTTATTATTTTAAGCATTCTTGAGATGTTAAAATAACTAGTACTTCTTTTAGAAGCACTTGTACTATCTAAGCTAGCCTAGTATATAGAAATAATTGTAGCTTGAAGGAGGTTAGGAAATATCTCCTAAAGCTATAACAAGCATAGAAAGTCTTTATGAAATAAGACAGAAGTAAATCTTAGAGCTTACTGAGTAATGTTGGCTTTTACAGCCTGAGTAAATAATTTGATATTGGGCTTAGATTAGAAGTACAGTATGAAGTGTATATATAATAGTAGTCAGATATTAAAGCTAAGCTTGACATTATGCACTTTTAGTATAACTGGTTTAGTAGCTAATCTATTCCTAACACTGGAGCTTGATAGTCTTAAAGTTTATTATAGATAGACTAGATATTGCTAGTTTGGAGACTGGACAAGTTACCACAGTTATAGGAAGAGGAGAAGCCCATGAAATAAGCTGTCTTGCTTCTAAAGGTAGAAGAAGACATAGAATGCAAAGAAAAGGCTTTACCCTTTCCATTATGCTTTTTGTTAGTGACCAAAGTAAAAGTGACTTCAGCCTCTGGTATATCAACAGCTATCTCAATATCAGGATAAGATATTGAAACAAGATCAAGACTATAGATAGTTCTTATAGCTTTCACAAGAGTAGAAGCATTAGGTTGAGACAAGACTTTAAAACAATCCCACCCAGCTTCAGAAATTGCCTAGAGCTGGTCTCAAACATAAAAGCTAACTCCAAAAATAGTAGGGAATTTGTCAATAGAATGTTCTTCAAGAGAATATTTTTTATAAAGTATGCAAGATGCTTAAGGGATAAAGAAAGTATCTTAGTATTAGTCTCAAGATGCCTAAAATAACCAAACAGTGACAGCACATGGTGGTCTCTACTTCACAGCTCAGCATCATGAGCAATGTTGTTATTTTCTAATTAGGAGGATAACTTATGTTGGATAGTAAGTACCTTGCAATATAACAAGTTTGAGGTCTCTCTCTTGAATACACTTATTTGCTAGCTCTATAACTAACTCTGGAGAGCAAATCAGGTGACTCTGAGGACTCAACAACATATTGAAAACTGTCTCAGAGATCAGAAGAAAGTATAAGATTTATCATTGATTTATTTGGATTTTTCAAGTTAACTATAGTAGTAATTAGAGAAAGAGAGTGATGTATTCTTTTATGCTTCTAAGCCCATCTTTGATTTCTCTCACTAGACTTTGTAAACTCAGACAAACTCTATAGCACATATGAAACTTGGTGCTCATATTTCAACTGTCAGAAGTACAGTATGAAGTACATATATAGTACTAGCCAGATGTCAAAGATAAGCTTGACATTGTGCACTTTTAGCATAACTGGTTTAGTGGCTAGTTTGTTCCTAACACCAACATTGTTGTCAAACTCTGCTTATGTATAAACTCCATGGTTGGAGTTTTGTTATTTACTTGTATGTATTTAATCTTCAAAAATTTGTGTCTTTAGATATTTGTCCAATCTTTATTCTATGAGGTTTATAACTTGATTATAAGTATAAGAGCAAAAAAAAAACCTTGTATTGAGTTAATACAAGAGAATTTTAACCTACTCTAAAGTATAACTAAAATCTACTTCTTGTTAGGTACTGTTCACACCAGGGGTGAAAGTCCACAATATGGACTTGGAGATGTGTGGACTTATTGAATGATCTTGGCTTCAGCTTATATACTATGCTGTCTGTCTGCCACATGGTTGTAACTTCAGATGATAGGAAGAAGTCTGAGATAAAAATGAGTACTGATTTGGTGTGTCACTGTTGAACACTGGAGATCAAGTTCAATAAGAGTTTATCTTTGTTAATTATTAGACTAGCAAGTTACAGTATAATTACTAGTCTTATATGTGAGTTCCTACTATAGAAGATACTTGGAGTTTTAGTGGTATAGCTTCTATTATCCCAAGCAGAGGTTTCAGTATTGAGATACTGACAGAAGTAACTCCGTCATGGAAGACCAAGTCAAATAGGAGTATCTCTGCTATGGAAGGTAGGCTTGTATAATTGGGAGATAATATCACTATGGAGATGTAATTTCTGGATGGGTGAACTTGCATATGATACTTCTTTAGATAAGTTTATAAAAGAAAATAAATAAACTAAAAAACAAAAAGAAATTCAAAACTTAAAGTCTGTTGAGTCTATTTGTCCAAGTTGTCTTTATCTTAGAATTAGGGTTCAGAAAGATAAACTTTGATAAAAGTATGTTTTATTTTTGTCATACACTAAGACTGTTCTCTATAGTAGTGATATCTTATTCAATCCCTAACAAAAGCTTGTCTTCCACAATGGTCTTATTTCCACAACATATTTTCCACAGCAGCATTATAATCAATCCTGAACTCCTCAAGTACTCAGTTTTCCATAGTCAAGTTCTTCTATCAATTTCTTTTAGTATTTTACTACTGAAATCTCTACTTGGAGCTGTACTCTAAAACTTCCAAGTATTTCTTATATAAAATTATATTTGTATTTGTATATAAGACTAGTAGTTACACTGTAGTTCACTAGTCTAATAATTAATTATTCAAGTTGAACTTAATTCCTAGTGTTCTTTGGCAACATACTACTTTTAGTACTTAGTTTATTTAGACTTTGTTCTATTTTCTAAATTTGCAATCATACAACAGTCAGATGGTATAGCATATAAGCTGAAGCTGTTACAATCTTAAGACCTTAGAGTTGGTCAAAGGAAAAAATCTTGGATTAAGGTAAGTTCCTAATACAAAACTGTCTATTTTATATATGTTAGACTACTAGTTCATGCTACACTTCCATTAGCCTACCTGAAAGTATCAGAGTTCAAGACAGTAGACTCTAACTATTTTATTTTATTTTTTTCATTTGTTATTTCCTTTGATTTTATTTTATTTTTATTTTTATTTTTAGGGATTTAGGGTTAAGGTTAATGTGATATCACTGTTGTACTGTCACACAATGTGACTAGGTGTCACATATCAGTCACACAATCATATGTTACATAGAAGAGCATAGAAGGTTCTGAAAGGATAATGTTATACAGCATGTTTAACACATGGTTGTTTAGGGTAGACTAGAAGTAGTTAGCATGCACCATGGAATTTTAGTATATATCTACTCTAAGATCTTTGAGTTGTAACATAAAGGGCCATATGTTATTCTTAAGGTTAATATATGTAGAACATACTATATAATGTTATTTCCTTCCAGAACCTTCTATAATGTTCCATTGTGATATGTGATCATGTAAATTATAACTGTGACAGTTATATAACATCATGCTAACTTTTAACTCTAAGTCTAATAAAATGGAAAATAAAATAAAAATAAGAAAGAAAAATAAAATAAAATAGAGTTCACTGTCTTTAACTCTGACAAAAGCCAAGGTTGTTCTGGAAAGCTTGTATTACTATATACTTCATATGAGATATCGATATCTAATATATCTCCAAGCTAACTCTATAAGCTTTTATCTCATGATATAAATTATATCTGACAATATTTGGTAGTTTTTGACTATACTAGTATTATTATTTTATTTTTATATCTTTTTCTACATGAATAATACTTAATATCTTCTAAGTTATATCGTTCTCTTAAAAGTAGTGTACAACCTATTCTAACTTGAATCTTTTTCTATAAAGATAGTACTTAAGGCTCTTTAAGTACTTTATCTTTAATAGAGTTTGCTTGACTAATCTCTAATATTTTTTGAACCAATTTGATTACAAATCTGATTATTTGTAGAATATTATAGACTAACTTTTATGACATCTAAGATACTTATCTTTTAGTTACAGATAAGATTTCTAACTAGTCTTAAGTGTTTTCCATATTTTTATACACTTATACACAAATCAAGTTTCCATGTTTTATTATTTAGTGACTTATTACTTAGACTTCAGATTATCATAAGAGAACTCAATAAAGTTCCTAATACAAGTTGTTTACCTTATATAGTCCATGTTTGACTATATCTAACCTACTCTAAAGACTATGTGTAATTCTTAAGATCAATATATAATAAATATATTGTATAACCTCACTTATTCTAGAATCTTCTGTATTCTTTCTTGTATTATATAATAATATGACTGTGATATATGTGATATCATATCACCATTCCTTAATTAAGTTCTAATAAAAAAATTAGAAATGGAAAAATAAATAAAAATAAAAATGAAATTTTTAGTCTGATAATCAAATTCTAGTAGCTTATAAACCTTAGTAATATGCTTTCTCTCTTATCATCTCTACACTTTAACTTTATCTGAAATTATAGCTATATAACAAGTAGTTAGTACAACATATTTGTTATAAGACGAGTGTGTGGACAGACTTTAGAGTTAGGGTTAGGACAGAAATAAGACAGTAGTATATTATTAGTCTATAATAGGAAAAGGGCATATGACCTGGAAGTCATATGAGATAATGTCATAGGCCTAGAGTAGTTTAGAAGAGTCTATAGATCTAGAAAGGTCTACAAGGCTAGAAGAGCCTAGACAATGATGTCAGGGAGCATGTACACTATATTGCTACCACATGTAGAACACATAGACATTAGGGCAGGATGCACAGTCTTGCACAGTCACTGCAGAGTAGACATGAGGTAGACATATTGTTATAGCACAGACTACTTATAACTTATATAAATAGGGTAGCAATGCAGCGAGAGCTCCTTGTCGAGTTCTCTTATAATTCCCACTACTAGATAGCCTACTGAGAGCTTTGCTAAAGTTAGCATATCACAAGTGCTGTTCTGGTGAGTGGTTGCTACAACAATATTAGTTGAGTGCCAAGACTATTATTTACATTTAGTTATAAGTTTCTGTGGATAAGTACTTAGCTTGGTCTATATCCTAAATATTATAAATTTATTCTTATATATAACCATTTTTCTCCCAGATAAGTACTCAACTTGATCCAATTCTTTTTGTACAACTAACTATAAATATTTGCTTAAAGTAAGAATTATACTTAATATGGAGCTAGACAAGTATATTAATGTAGAGACTGTTAAGATAACTAGATACATTTCATAGAATTATGTAGAGTTTACAATAACAGAATGAGCTACTCTTAATACTTAGATGGTTTATAATCAAGTAAAACATTAGACAGAACATGCTAACCTAACTTCAAAATTATACTAGATAGTTAGAAACTCAAATAAAATGATCTAAAAGAATAACTGGATTGGTAAAAGCTTATTGAACAATAATTAAAGAGATAAGATTATATTTATCTCAGAGATAGTATTTAAAGAAGCTCTAAAGCTAAGATAGTGATATTGACTTAACAAACTTTATAAGGTTAACAGTAGTGTTTAAGACTTGTGGTCAGAGATATCAGATATAGTTCACACCTTGTTATCCAAGATTCAGAAAAGATATTTTAGAAGTCTAGGACTAAGTATTTTTTATGTTATCTGAGAACATAGATGTCAAAGTTATAAACATTGAATTTTATTTTGTTCTCTTTCTTATTTTTATTTTTATTTTTATTTTTATTTATTTTCAATTTTCTATCTTAAAAACTAGGGTTGGGGTTTGGTGTGATGTTACATGTCATGGTCACACTGTCACATGATCACATGTCATAATGAAAACAGTAGAAGGTTCTGGAAAGAATGATGCTATATAATATATAATATATATGTTAATCTTAAGGCAAACACTTGGTCATTTAGAATAGGCTAAAGTAGTAGAGCACAGACTAGAAGTCTTAGATATATAAGATAGATGATCCTGTACAGAGTTCTTTATTGAGTTCTCTTATATAAATGTTCCTTTTCTTGATCCACTCTAAGATCTTGAGATTATAATATTAGAACTTGATACTCTTTCCAGAAACTGTTTAACACAGGACCCTCTTAATACTCTTATTCTTTTATCATTCTCAACTAAGGAACAATACTGTCTTTTAGGCAAGAAAAATTGCCAGGCCCTAGACATAAGGAATATACTAGTTAGATAGGAAAAGTTTAGCTGTTTGTTTGGATCAAAGCCCACTGGTATATTTCAGACATATTATCTTTTGTGAATGTATTTGGTACAAACTTCTATTATTAACTCTGTACTATAAGTTCACTTGTGATCTGTCTATACAAGGGAATAGCAGGTATTCTCAAGACCTTACTTAGAATAGAAAAGTCTTCTTAGACCAAAATTGGTTACCTCTTCTTTAGAGCAGTAGTTGGTAGTAGAAGTAGTCAGTCGACAGTGCAAGGTAGGACAAGAAGAGGGCCCACTAGTACTTATAAAGATTGCTTTAAGTTCTGAGTATAAGTCAGAGAGTAAGGTTAGCACCAACTTCTCTTCTTTACCATTATATATCTCATTCTTTTTCACACTACCACTATTATCATCACTATTACTAGTTTCACTCCCTTCTCTTTGCAACATGAGCTGTCATGACATAGATTTACAAGCAATCATCAGGCAGTAGTAGGAGTAGCTTGTAGTACTGTAGACACAGCTTTAGATTCTTCAGAAAAGAAGAATAGGAGGAGAATAAGCAAGCATAGAAGTGGCTAAGCCACAAACATTTGACAGAACCTCAAACTAGGTTTTGGGTTTTATCATAGCATGCAAGTTACATCTAAGGAGGAAGATAAGAGGGGCAGCAGTTGAAGAACAAATCTAGTAGATTCTATTATATGTACAAGGAAGATTGGCAGATATATGGAAGAAGAATATTTTAAAAGATCTAGAGAAGAGATTATTAGAATATGAAATAGCAGGAGAATTTTTGGCAGATAGAAAGAAAGAGTTTGGAAAAGAAGATAAAGAAATAGTTAAAGTAGCAGAACTAAAGAGAATAGAGTAGGAGGAAAAAACAATGGAGGAGTTTATTCAGAAATTTAAGAGAGTGGCAAGAAAAAGTGAGTATGAGAGGAGACCACTAGTAGAAGAGTTCAAGAGAGGAATAAATAGAACTATACACCAAAAACTGATGGAGTCAGAATAGCAGCCTATCTCAATTGAACAATAGTATGAGAGGGCAATTACTTTGGATAGAAATTAGAGGGAAAGCAGGAGGGAAGAAGAAAGAATGAGAGGATAAAGAGAGCAGGGGCTACAGGTTCCAAGGCAGAATACAACAGAGATACAATGGCAACAGATGCCACAGCCCCAAATTTGGCCAAGGAGATAAGAAACTTCTTAACAGTAGGTACTAATAGGGCCTACTCTAATGAAGAAAATAGAAAGAATAAATGCAGTAATGACATGTCCCAATCAAAGGACAGGATTTGCATAGCGCAACCGATATGCTATGAATATAGACAGGAGAAGAAATTGCTATAGTTGTGAAGGATTTGGCTACCTAACATGAAATTATAGAAGACAAGTTATGGACTAAGAGAGAAGAATAGAGTATGAGAATAATAGGAATAATAAAAACAATTTAAATAGAGAAGGAGATCTAATAGTCCTTAATTAGATCTCAATAACAGTAATAGATTTGTAATGCTCAGTAGAGTAGTAGATAATACATTCTGCTGTAATCTGAACAATGGAAACATATTAAGAGAAGTAATAGTGAAAATAGGGTTGGAAAGAATTGACACACAGAAAGGAGTTATAGTGGAGGCATTGTTAGACAGTGAAGTGACAGAATTGGTTATGAGTTCTGAATTTGCAAGGAAGCAGTAATTCAAGTTGAAAAAAATAGAAAGACCAATATATATAAAAAATGTAGATGGATCCTTTAATAAGAAAGGACCAATTGAACATACAGTGAAAGTGAACATATATTATTAGAGATATAGAGAAAGAACTGAGATTGATATAATCAGAGGACAGGAATGGAGTGTGATTTTATAAGTGCTATGGCTTGCTTGTCACAACCCTGAGATTGATTGGAGAATAAGGGAAGTAAAGATAACAAGATGTCCAGAGGAGTGTGGGAAGCAGTGGAGACTAAAGCAGGAAAAGTCAAGATGGCAAAAACAAAAGAAAGAAGAGAAGAGAGAAGAGAATGGAAAATATGGGATAAAGAAGAAGAAGCAGCAAAGTCAGAAGAGAAGGTAAAAAAGTTGGTACCAAAATATTTCTACAAGTAGATCTATGTCTTTGGCAAGAAGGCCAGTGAAAGGAGCCCACAAGAAAGTTATGGGATCATGCCATCAATACAAAGGAGGGATTTATGCCAAGAAAGGGAAAAGTTTATCTGTATCAAGAGAGGAGAGAAAAGAGGTGCATGAGTTTATATCAGAATAATTGAGGAAAGGATACATTAGACTCTTGAAGTTGCCTCAAATGGCACCAGTGTTTTTTGTAGGGAAAAAGGATAGAAAGAAGTGTATGGTATAGAACTATAGATATCTTAATGAATGGACTATTAAAAATAATTATTCTTTCCCTTTAATTTTGGATATTGTAAAGAACATAGGTACTAAGGAAGTATTTACAGAAATAGACCTGAGATAAGGATATAATAATATACAAATAAAGGAAAGAGATAAGTGGAAGATGGCATTCATCATCCCAGAAGGGTCATTTAGGCCAACTGTAATATTCTTTGAACTTACAAACTTACTGGCAACATTTCAAACCATGATAAATGAAATCCTACAGAATCTCATCAACACTGGGAAGGTGGAAAGCTTTATAGATGATATAATAATAGAAATGGAGATAGAAGAAGGGTATGAAGAGATAGTAGAAGAAGTAGTAAAAAGGTTGGCAGAAAATGACCTATATGTAAAAATAGAGAAACACAAGCAAAAGGTAAAGGAAGCAAGATTTTTAGGAGTAGTGATCAGACCTGAGGGGATCAAAATAGAAGAAGAAAAGGTGAAATGAGTATTAGACTGGCCAATTCTGAAAGAAGTTAAAGATATATTAGAACTTGCCAACTATTATTGGTAGTTCATCAAAGATTTTGCAGTGATAGCCAGATCTTTGTATGATATGATAAGGAAAGACTAGAAGTGAGAATAGACAGAGAGGCAGAAGAAGGCATTTAGAGAGTTGAAAGAGAAGTTTACAAAAGAACCAGTGTTAACAGCACTGGATTTAGACAAAAAAATAAGAATGGAAGTAGACATATTAGATTATGCAACAGGAGGGACATTATCTATAGAGTGTGAAGATGAAAGATGAAGACCTGTAGCTTTTCTCTCAAAATCTCTAAATAAGACATAAAGAAACTACAAAATTCACAACAAAGAGATATTAGCAGTAATGAAAAGATTGAAAAACTGGAAATATCTATTGAAAGATACAAAATTCAAGTTTGAGATCTAGACTGACTATAAAAACTTAGAATATTTTATGAAAGTGCAGAAGCTAAACAGAAGACAAGCTTATTAAGCACTTTACCTGTCAAGATTTAACTTTATCTTAAAGCATGTTCCAGAAACAAAAATAGGAAATGCAGATAGATTAAGTAGGAGGCTGGACTAGAAAATAGGAGTAGAAAAAGACAATGAGAATCAAGTATTTATTAGGAGCCATTGGATTCGTAGTTTAGCTGAAGTAGTAATAAAAGGACCTAAAGTAGAAATAGTGGAAAAAAAGCTAGGAGTAAAGATAAAAAAATAGTTAGAGTAGTAGAAGATATGAAGAAGGCAGGAGTAAAAGTATTATGAGGAGATAAATAGGAGATAGAGAAAGAGTTGGTGTTGAAGAAGAAAAAGTATATATACTAAAGAATGAGTAGTTAAGAGTAGAAATAATATGGCTGCATCATGATGTACCAGTAGCTGGACATGGGAGAAGATAGAAAATGACAGAGTTGGTAACAAGGAATTATTGGTGGCCAGGAGTAACCAAAAATATAGGAAGATATGTAGATGGGTACAACATATATTAGAGGATAAAGAATAGAATGAAAGCAGTAATAGGGAAGTTAAAGTTGAGTAAGATACCAGAAAAGCCATGGATATATCTGATAGTTAACTTTATTGCTAAGTTGCTATTGGTAGCTGGGAAAGATACAATTTTAGTGGTCTGTAATAGGTTGTTCAAAATAACTCACTTTGTAACAATAATAGAAGGAATGTTGGCAGAAGGATTGGTAAGGCTGTTTAAAGACAATGTGTGGAAGTTACATGGGTTACCAGAGAGTATGGTATCAGATAGAGGACCACAGTTTACAGCAAAGCTGACTAAAGAGTTGAATCAAATATTGGGAGTTGAAACAAAGTTGTCAACAGCATTCCATCTACAGACAGATGGTCAGACAAAAAGAATGAACCAGGAGCTAGAATAGTATCTTAGGTTCTTCATTGATCATAAGCAAAAGGATTGGCTAGAATGGTTGGCATCAGCAGAGTTTGCAGTTAACAACAAGACATATTCAGCAACAAAAGTGTTTCCATTTATGACAAATTATGGAAGAGAACTGAGGATGGGAACAGACATCAGGAAGAAAGAAAAAGTGGAGAAAGCAATGGAATTTGCAGAAAGAATGAAGAAGGTATAAGAAGAAGCAGTGGCAGCATTAAGAAAAGTATAGGAAGAGATGAAATAACAAACAGACAAGAGAAGAAAAGAAGTTGAGGAGTGGAAGAAATACAAAAAAGTAATGTTAAGTATAAAAGACTTGATATTCAAAGAAAGACCAGCAAGAAAATTGGTGAATCAATATATTGGTTCATATAATATTAAAGAAGTGATATCCACTAATGCAGTCAAATTATGATTGCCAACTTCAATGAGAATCCATCTGGTAGTAAATGTTAGTCAAATAGTACAATATAGAAAGCAAGTAGGAGGGCAAAAGGTAGAAAAAGTAAAGCCAGTGGAAGTAGAGGGAGTAGAAAAATAGAAAGTAGAGAAAATCTTGTACAAAGGAAAAATAAGAGGGATTGTTAAGTATTTGGTATAGTAAAAGAGGTTTCTGGTAGAGCATGATATATAGGAGAGAAAGGAGAACTTAGGAAATACAAAGAAAGTAGTAGCTGAATTTGAGGGGAGGATGATGCAGAAGTAAGATGACAGAAGAAGTTAGATATGATAGAGAAAAGAGACTTTAGGAGGAGGAAGTTACTAGGAGAGTATATAGCAAAGATGTTATACAGATGGGATAACAGAAGGTTTGAAAACAAATATCTAAGAAAGTTGAAAAGAAACTGGTGAAAATGGAAGTCAGTTTCTCCAGAGGAGAAAACTTAAAGAGAGGTAATGCCAAAGCTAAAAGTAATAGACTTTATTTATTTTCATTTTCTTTCTTATTTTTATTTCCTTTATTTTCTTTTATTTCTATTTTGGAACTTAGAATTAGAGTTATGTGTGATATTACTGTCATGTTGTCACACACCAGTCACAGTCACACAATCACATATCACAATGAAAGAATATAGAAGGTTCAGAAAATAATGACATTATATAATATATTTAACACATGTTAACCTTAAGGAAAATATATAGTTGTTTAGGGTAGGCTGAAGTAGTAGAGCATAGACCATAGGCTTTTAGTATATAAAGTAGATAATCCTGTACTGAGTTCTTTATTGAGTTCTCTTATATAAACCCTATACAAGATTCCTTTTCTTGATTTACTCTAAGGTTTTGAGATTGTAACATATACCATATAACAGACTATCTTCTATAGTATATATAGGAGCTTGTATGATGAGTAGATCTACTCTTACCTAAATATTAGCCTAGCTTCTGAGATATCTAGTTTAATAAGTGAGATTTCTTTATACTTGAGGACAAAATTCCATGGGGTTGAGTTAGAGTTTTGTACCAAGTATTGAAACTTTTACAAGAGCATAAAGTTACAGACTTTGCAAATAGCCTTGGCTTTAGCTTATATACTATGCTATTTGTTTGCTATGAGATAATAACTTCAGAAGAATTGGAGTTTAAGAGAGTAAGTTCTGATAAGAAGTATATTACCATAAACACTGGTGTTTAGTATTTGTCAATAGTTGATTATTAAACTAAAGATTATAGTATATTTATCAGTTCTTAAATATAAGTATGATAAAAGAAGAACTCAGATATCTCATAGACAGTCTTAAGCAGATATTTTAGTAGAAAAACAATAACAGAGGTTAGAACAAAAGAACTCTACTGTTATGATCAATACCTCATGGTTATGGCATAGACTAGGGTCAAGGGTAATGATGACATGATCAGCTGTGCCACAATTGTCTCAGTCAGTGCCTCATATAGTAGGTGCAATAACCTTGCTTGATCCTCATGTTTTACAACTTACTTTTCTCATGTACAACTGGTGTATTCCTCATGGCTTGATAGTATATATAGCATAGATACTCTACTGTATCCTTATGCTTTACCAATTGAACATCATTCTATTACTTACTCAAATCTTTGTCTAAGTTGCAACCTGAGCCAAGCCTAAGATCATAATATCTACTGTAGAAAACCAAGTCTGAAAAGAAGTAAACTCTATCATGAAAGACCAAGTACTCATAAGGTTTGAATAGGAATATAATAGCACTATAAAAGACAAGTTATGACTAGAAATGTTACAAAGGAATAATACTGCCATAGAAGATGGGCTATTTTCAGAGTTTGACTTGATATATGATAAGAGAAGAGAAAAAACTATGGGCCTTAATGGTGTTTAAGATTTGAGATTTGGCAAAGTAGCAGATCTCTTTATAAAAATGTTTTTATAATCTTATACTATTTCTACTTAAGTCTTCTTATCACAAATAAAATACTCACTGGTAGTGATACTTGAGCTGAATAGTGTTTCAGAGGTTCAGTATAAGGATATAATGATTGACAGATGATAAAAAGTATCAACTGGAATAATTGACATTATTAAGTCTGAGGTCTAGCCCTTAGATACAGAGGTATATATACAAAAGAGTGATAGTCTGTGTGCAA
>Ga0157359_1000381_pt1 | contig 15860 bp, 14 predicted proteins | sample AttcapACBM3_FD_111482 | JGI IMG/M metagenome (GOLD analysis project Ga0157359, IMG submission 111482) | Fungus gardens microbial communities from leaf cutter ant in Botucatu, State of São Paulo, Brazil - Atta capiguara ACBM3 | ecosystem: Host-associated > Fungi > Mycelium > Unclassified ...
ATGACCATGCTTCTCTGGAACCGGTAAGTTTTGAATGCGGGATTCAAAGGCACAGGAGGGAACAAAAAAGCCCGCAGGCTTGCGCCGTGTGGGCTTTCAGGAGCTGGCGGAATCTGAATGAATCACCTATCTATCTGAAATTAAATATAAATTTTTAATTTCAAAACAATTGGTATACCTAAACGTATACCAATTTTTTCAGTAAAATGATTTTTTATGTTGGGAGGGCGATGGCTTTGCATCTATGGTTAGATACGCTTTTAGACCTGAAGAGCGTTTTACACCATGCGGATCGGAAAAGAATGGAACACGGAGCTTTGGGGGGGCGTTCACTTTAATTGTCCAGACAGACCCGCCAATAAAATTGAACTCAATGGTTTTGTGATTGACAGACAGCGCCTCGAAAGAGCCTGATGAATACGCATTGCCAACCTGCAAACTTTTAACAATCCCCTGACTCAGGCTGATTAGAGTAACAGTAAGAAATTCCTCAAAGATCACATCATCCGTTGTGAAAAGAATATACCTGTCATTGTCGACTTTAACTGAGGCTTCGAGTACCTGTCCTTTTATAGTGATACCCGTAGGTTTGTTATCGATCACTACTTCAGAAACGGCCTGCTGAAAATCAGTCGCTTTACTTTTCTCAACAAGCTTTACCGAGAGAGTTTGTTCCATGACTATCCCCAAAAACGACCCATTTCAAAGGCGGCAAGTGCACCAACAACAAATCCACCAATCAAAACACAGGCTGGTGCTTCGGGGCCGCATACCAAACCTGCTAAAGCACCTCCCGCTATGCCTGCACCGTTAATTGCTATCTGTTTACCGGTTTCAGCAACCTTGTTTTCAGCGGTATAAATTTCATATACAGAGATGGCTAAAGAGAGGACGATAAGCCCCTTTTCCTGATCGTGAGAGCTGCAACATCTTCAGATTAACGCTGGGATTAGATTTACCCGCAGATTCCACGATGCTGGCATACACCTGGTTTTTTTGCACTTCAGAAAGGCTGGCAAAGTTTGTTTTAGGCCCATAAAGTGAGGTCGCTTTCTTTGCGACTAGCTCATTAAGCGTCTTACCTGATGACTTCATCCTTTCCGCCATTGCACCCCCAAGTGGCGTACTGCGAGCCCTGATCATTTCCATGATGAGATTTCGCGTTTCCTGAGCTTCTTTCGCAGCCTGTTCCCATGTTAGTAATCCAGCATTAACTCGGGAGCGTAAATCGTCAGCCATCTCTTTAATACGCCTCGAATACTAAAGGCGCAAGCGGAGATCTATGGATAGTTGAGCGGCAGCAGCAACATCCCCCTGCAAGGCATTAATCGCTGCGTCAAACTGTTCACGATTTTTAGTGTCCAGTGCATTCAAAAAAGGTGTCCATTTATTGCTCCTTTTTTAGGCGTTAAGAATTTATCAAAACAGTTGCGTGACCAGAAAGCGAAATCCTGCGAAAAAAGATTTTATAAATAATCCTTCACACTGTTCACTCTTCTATTTTATCTCTCTAAATCATATGCTTAACGGGTTATGGATGGGTGAAGGGTGACGCATATCCTTCACCACAGGTGAACGATGGGCATATAAAAACCGGCTTTCGCCGGTTCAGATTGTCATTCTGCGTTCGGATTGACGCATTCTGGCAGCCTGTAGTGTAAGCATACCTGTTCAGTTTCACGCACTGTTTGCAGGGAGTAGATCACGATCAATTCATCGAAAAATTTAGAAGTAAATGGTTCTTTTAAGTGGAATACTTACAAATTGATGGATTCAATCAAGCCATAACTGGCTTCGACTGTCTGTCAAAACCATTGAACTTCAAGACTTACATGAACATTTCCAGGTGTCTCTATTTCTTAAATCGGCCTTGTAAAAATTCTTGGTAAATCAAATGTACGCTTGTCATGTAATATCATTATGATATCATGTGCTGGTTTTGAAGCACACAGGGGTTTAATCAAATATGTATCCACATCATGGGCTAAAAGTGGAACGCCTTGAAGGCAGAGGTCACATGAGGATTAGAATCGAGTTGGAGAAAATACAAGAAGCTATTAGAAAGTTTCTTGATGATGCTTCTTCATTCTTCGAATTCATCGGTGACGCTGGCGGAAACAGACTTACTAAAAATTTTTCAGTAAAAAACGAAAAATTTAAAATAACTATTCCTCTTAATATCATTATTTCAACTATCAAAAAACTGATAGTTTTTAAACTTGCAATTATGTATAAGTTAATTAAGCATAATATGCTAGAGATGAAGGCTCGCTCAGAACGAAGCAGATGTCAACATGCTGATTTTGATATCATCAACCATTCATCAAGTATGAAAAATACACAGGAGAATTTATGTCAAGTTCCAAAAAGCCTGATAGCTTTCTTCTGAGATTCAAAGACGACGACAGTGTCAACGGCGTTAGCTCCGAAACCTTTGAAAAACTAATGAACGCTACCGGCATGAGTAAAACAGACCTCATTCATTTTGCTTTAGTAAATCTGGTAGATAAATTTATTCCAGCATACGAGCAGGATGAGGGACCTTTAACAGAGGCTCAACACCGGATGCTAAATGAAATATCTCAAGTTCACCAAGTGCCGGATGATAGCTTTGAATTGCTATTTTAGGTACAATTATGGCTCTAAAAATTGATGTACTACCCAAAGTGGGTGATATTCTTTGGTGCTTCTTCCCGATAACAATGGGTAGCTATAGACCGAAAGCTCGGCCTGCGATAGTAACTGGCGTTTCACAAACTAAACATGAGGTAATAGTCGTATTTGGAACGAGTCAGAAAACCGATAAGATTTACGAATCTGAATTTCTCATATCCAAATTAGATGGGACTGATCCTTTTACACTATCAGGTTTAAGTTATGACACCAAATTTGATTTCAATAGAGAGTCAATCTTACCTTTTACTACCGAATTTTTTGCTAGAGCTCCAAAGAAAAATAATATACCATTTCCTAAACTAGGTAGCGTTCATATTATGTACTTTACTGCTATGAAAAATGCAAAAAAAACATCGCAAGATACATGAAAATTTGGCCGTATATGATATATACGGCCTTTTTTTATAGATATTTTAAATGAATATATATTAAAATTATATCCGTAGCGGTTTTTTTTGAAACATGAAGCAGCAACTGACATAAGTATGCGATATTGTTTTGTGAAACTTCATCCTAATTCTTGAAAACACTATGATTTAATTTAATTCGTAGTCTAAATTCCAGTTAAATTCTTAATGTGCATTATGTATTTTATACTTCAATATTTTATATTTTTCATATTATTGGAATGATCGCATTATCTAATGTTTATTTGGCTTTTTTATCAGATGGTTATCTAAGAAAATTTATCAGATGATGGAAATCTTAACATTAATATATTTGTGAAATAATTCCTAGTAAGTCTACACTAACCTCGCTCATCGCTGAAATTTTACGTTGCATCGGATAAATTAGCTTCCTATCAAAGTTAATATTATTAATTCGCTAAAGACATTTATGCTTAAGGGCTTGGCATGTAAGTTTTCCTCTTAACCAAACCATTCACTTTAAGATCTTCCGGCATACTGATCATGTCTCTGAGGAGATCCCCTTACGTAAGGCCCGACTTACTAAGCACCAGATAATCACTGTGCCACAGCACTTCAAAGTAGACCGCACCAGCAAAAATGTGTGACGCGAAGCGGGAATGTCTAAGGCTTCATACCGCAACTGGAAAGCGAGGCATGATGGTATGGAAGTATCTGTTACCTCCCCCCGAAAACAGTGCCAGGCTAAACTGAAGTCTCCGGTCTCTCTTCCATATTTAAAAGGAGCACATAGCCATGAAAAAGACCCGTTATACCGAAGAACAGATTGCGTTTGCGCTGAAACAGGCCGAAACCGGCACCCGCGTCAAGGAAGTCTGCAGAACGATGGGCATTTCTGACGCCACCTTTTACAACTGGAAGAAGAAATTTGCATGTCTGGGCGTGACGGAACTGCGCCGTCTGCGGCAACGGGAAGATCAAAACCAGCGGCTGAAGAAGCTGGTCGCCTACCATGTTTTGACTGATTTAATTAGGTTGTTAAATTTCCAATCTTTTTATTGTTGCTTTACCAGTATATTTACCTTGTATAATTATTGTGTTGTCTACCCATCTAAGCCAGCATGGACTTGAAACATCCCTGCTTGATATTGTTATACAAACATTTAGTTTTGGGTCATGCCTTCCACATAGGTTTAAAAATAAATTTAACTTGCTAACTTTGTTAAGAAAACTATAGACATAACCCTGTTTATTATCGCCAATGCCTTTCATTGTTATATTTTTATAAGAGTGGATAGTTGGAGTTAAATTAATATCGCATATTTGTTCCTTGTGATTCTTTATGTTATCAATAATTTCTTTTTTACCAACGCTTTCGATTATTATGCCCTCTAAGTTTTCAATGGGTGTTATATGGAGGAAATTTCCATCTTTGTAAAAAGGTCGGACAATAATGTATTTAAGTCTTCTAAACATTTCAATTAATCCTTTTGAAAACGATTTCTAATATCAAGTTTTTGTTTGCTGAAATTTAAGGAGGTTGCTTAATTACCTATGTCAATAGCAATGATGATTTGCACCAATTCGTCAGCTACTTTTATATTATCATCTACATTGCCATTTTTGTACAGTTTTAGAGGGTTACATATATAATTTGATTTACTTAATATTTTTGACCTGTTTACCGTTGATAAATACACACCAATGATAGTAATGGCTTCATAAGCTACATGAGGACATCGCCTTGAAGAAGTGTTTTCCGACAAACACACCAGAATCCTCCACGAGGCTGAAGCAAGTGAGCTCTGCCGCAAACACAACATTTCTGATTCCACGTTTTACACATTGCTTAAGAAGTATGACGGTGCCTGAGGAAGAGAACGCCAGACTCAAGAAACTGCTTGCTGAAGCCATGCTCAAGCGTGCAGGTCACGCGTATTCAGGACAGAATTTCGCTGTTTCAGCTATCCGGCTACGATAAAAACTGGCAGGGGCCGGAGTTTACCTGCAGAGCACTTGACCAGTAGGCTTATGAAAATACCGTGGAGCTGCGCTTAATCCAGCCGGCAGGCTAACGCATAACGGATTTATTGAGAGTTTTAATGGACGCTTTTGTGATGAGTGCCTGATTGAGCACTGGTTTAGAGATATTGTTTACGCCAGGAAAATCATTAATTACTGGCGGCTGGATTATAACGAGTGCTGTCCACATTAGTCGCTGAATTACTAGACACCATCTGAATTTGCAGCGGGCTGGTGAAATAGAAAAGTAGAAGATAACTAAACTGACATTACTAACTGATGGTTATATCTGAGACTGGGGAAGGCCAGTGCGCCGCCATGCGGCGGCGCCCATTGAACGACTTGTTTGGACCTAGTTTGCCAACTGCATAAAATGATTTAGCTGATTAATTACTTCTAAGTGTTCAGTTTTGAACACTTCACCATCTATCTGAAATAGATGCATTAGATTAATTCTAGTTGCAGTAGGCGACATGGTTTCCATCATGAAAACAGATGATACACTCTGGGCTACAAAAAGTATTCCTGGGAGGGATTTTTTACCAATGAATAGGCTTTTTAATTTATCAATGCCTATGTCAAGAAGTAGCGATTTATGGATGGATTCAATATCATATCGTAAGTAGGTTAATGGTTCATCTAAATTTGTGAAGTATTTTCCTGCTGGAAAAACTGCATCATGATTAATTACGTTCTTTAAGTTTATTATAGGAATTCCTGTATTTGATATTGATTTTTCTATTTGATCTATAGCTTTCTCAATGTTTTCAAATATAGTTTGTGAATTTGTGCCATGAATAGTTTTACATGCGAAACCCCAATTTTTACCATTAATTTCAGCAATCACATCTGGATTGTTTCCGTTTGAGTTGTGTGGATGGTCTAGGTCAATTTTATTGCAGAACCGCATACATAAAGATGCTATATAAAGTTCAATTATTTTGTTTGCATCTTGGTCGGTTATTAGGCTTATTGCATTTTGCGCGATACTACATGTATTCAGCTTTTCCAGGTGTGGAATTAGTTGATGAAAGTCCTTATGTGTTTGTATATTAAGTATTTTTAGACTTAGATCATAGAGGGCGGCAAAGTCCCTAAATAGTGCCCTATAATCTTCCTCTTGATTTAGTGATTTGTGTGTTTCAAAGTTAAATAAAACATCAAAAACAGAAAAGAACTTTGACTCTAAATCACAATTTTTATTGATTTTTATGCCATATTTTGTCAGAAGCTCTTCAAAAGATATTATTAAGCTTTGCCCTTCATGGAATCCAAAGTTTTCTCTAATTGCCATAATCATTACGATCCTTTACGCCAAACTCACGCGCCAAAATATTAACCATAGACTTTAACTCATTGGGGACATTATTCAGCCATTTATCGAAAAACTGATATATGTCATCAGTGTCTTTAATAATCCAAGTGTTTAAGTACGTTACGGCTAGCCACAATTTAGTATTAACCTCAAAGATAGGGAGAAGTCTAATCGCAATTATAGCGTTGAATTCCCTCATATATCTGTCGTTTTCTAAATTACCCAAATTTGATTTAAACCAATCTAAAAATTCAACATCCTCTGGTAAATTTCGAGCTCCGCTTGTAATCCGCTCTTCTGCATATTTATATAAAGTAGTGCTATAATTGCTCCAGTGTTCGTAAGGTGGTGAATTCTTCCACACTTCGGACATTCTTCTGAGGGTAAAAAGCGAAGCTAATTCACAAATAGTTTCTTCAAACCACTTTGTTTTAGCATTACCGCCTAAATAGTTTGTTCTTATGTGACAGTACTCATGAGAAAACTGATAAGAGTACTGAGCCCAATATCTGTCTTTTGAGCTTAATAGGACTTGGTATTCATCGTTATCCCCTCGCGCATAAAGAACCATTGGTCCATTAATCAGGTCGTGTCTTACTGTAATGTCGTCATCAATTGATGATTCAAAGTACGAGTCCAAGATATTAACCACCGATTCTAGCACTTTTTGTATGTCTATAATTTCAGCCTCCCCCCAACAAAAGGGGGTAATTTTAATGCTCATGATTTTCCTCCATTAGTTAATAAAGTTTAGGAAGTATTTGATGAAATAAAACTAACTTACCACTACGCGCTATAACCCCTAAAGAGATTTTTAATAGCAATGCATATTTTATTCTATTGGCACATGGCGGTCTGGATCGCATGTCTATATTTACTGCGGTTCCACCTTTTTAAGTGCTTTTTGCATTACTAAACAGCCATCTTTTTGCATCAGATATCGCCTACTTGGAAAGTAGGATATTAATAAAAAGTGGTCTTGTTTTTTTACAAATTAGCTATGCATGAAGGACTGTATCGTGACTTCTAGGGATTAAAAATCCAAGTGCATATCGAATTAAGGCTTCTTTTTTTTTAGAAAAATAATAGTCATCTAAATTGAAAATTTTGGCAGCGCCACTATTTGATGATTATTCCTCTTATTAATTTTTCAATAAATATTGAACAACCATAAAGTATCCTCCGGAACTCTTGCCATAATCAGTTTAACTCATTGAGGTTTCAATTAGCCTAACAATTTCATGTTGTGGATTGAATTTGCAACGCATGATAATTCGCGCTTGCACATCTATATTTTTAAATGAAGTTACACATTTTGTTATAGCTTTTCTTAGCTGTAAAACGTATAACCTGCCTGTAATACAACGCATGTTCAAGACCATGTCTGGTAATATTTTTCGTTTGGGGGTCAAAATAAGTTTGAACAACCCCTTTTCTATCAAAAACTTCATGCGGCAATCGATTCAATGCATAGGGGTTATGATAAACCTGCAGACCGTCAACCGTTGTTTCAGAATGCTCTTGATTTAATAATACTCTTTTGAAGGGAACCCCATCTTTTGAGCTTGACCAAACAGAACGAACTTCAACATTTGAGCCAAAATCTAGACTCATTGCGCTAAGTTTTCCCCATGACGCTGTACAAGAAAAAATAACAGCACTTATATGTTCGAATTCACTCGTAGAGAAAAAGCCTAGCGGTACTTCAGAACCATTATCTTTTTCAATAAAGTTAATCTCTACCGTTGGAGGGCCTTTTGGGTATTTTTTTGGGTTGTCCAAATATACATCCTCATCAACATACTGGTTATACAAAATTGCATTAATTGGTCGATTATACTGTAGGTTGAAATGTGGCTGTTCAAATGGAGCAATAGCAAGTATAAAAGGCTTTCTCTTCACATGCTCTAACTTTGAGTATGATTTTATGTACTTTTTTGATTTGCTCAAGAATGAGTTTGCCAACCGGATAATTGCTTCCCTATTGATCTCAGTGAAGCGATTGAGATTATTTAGCTCTTCTTGGGAAAATGTTTTGTCCCATTCATTTGGTTTACCATTTGCCGCATTAGCTGTTGTTGCTTCTAAAGTAAAATTAGAAAATGGAGACGCAACATCGAAGTCAGGAGTTGAATTAGTCCAGTCTATTGAATAGCCAAGTTCCTTGATTACTTTAAATAAATAAATTTCCCAAAAACTTGAGTTAAAGGTGGTTTGGAATTCCTTTACAAACTTTTTATCTCGATCGAAAAATCCTTCAGCCCATGATTGAAATAAAGTGCGTTCTATCTCTTTTTCTGGTGCCAAAATATTTTTAAAATTTTGATGTAAGTTTTCTTCTGAAACTTTTAATTCAAATAAATCCATTTCAAACCTCATAACTATCCCTTTTTAAGGTGGTATGCCCGCAAGTCGAACATTTTTACACTTTCTTTACTAAGTTAAGTCATACCAAACCAACGATAATGTACCTTTTTTTCAACTGGCTTATTTAAAAAAGTAAGTTTGAAAATTTGAGTGAAGTATTTGCCGGAAAGATATCGTTTATACCTTGATCCAGATAATTATTATTTCTATCTTGCTTCATAACCAAGACCAATCCGGCTAACGCTGGCACCAATACGCTGAATATAGTTTAATGCGTATTCATATCGTAGTTTTGCAATGACTTCGGCCTCTTTGCGCTCGCTTTTCATACTGTTCTCCTTGAATTCAAGCTGTATTTCAAGCAGCGATAAAATTCGGTTATTAATCATGCCGCCCCTTTCTGCTACGAAAGTACGCCACTCAACCTTTTGAATGGCCGGACTACTAACATCATCTTTAGACGGACGAATACCCAACCCAATAATTTCTCCCAAGTATTCTACATAGCAGTATGAACCGCTATTGATATGGTGATGAGTCAGAGTATCCGTACCAGAACGGTAAAGTTTGATAGCAGTGAATGGGCGTAGACTGGTATCCCCGCCTTTATTGAAAGCTATAATGCTTTGCCCGGGCTGTAAATCGCAGGCAGGTGTTGCACAAACCCACCAGGAGTCGCCCAATCTGAATATATGACCGCTGTCCAGTTGTTCAGGCGCGCTCTTACCGGCCTCACTTTGTCTGGACGGCAGGCAGCAGACATGGCGGTTATATTCACTGATTGCCCGTTTTTTATCCGTTTCTTTACTTAAGTCCACATTGTAATGCTCACGATATGTAAATCCGCTACTTGAATCAGCCTGATAAATTTTTCTACCATAGTCAGCTACAGCTTCTTCAACCAAGAAAGAAAGCATTTCAGACTGGCGTGCAACATGGTTTTTGAGACGATATGTGCGAAGAAGCTCTGTATGTTCTGCGGGGAGATCATTACTTCCTGGATTACAGATTGTCTCATAGAATTTTGCGTAGGCGTGTTTTTGCTTGAGCGACGTATCTTCAACCTCTGCACCTAATCGGCTTATCTCATGACGGAACTTTGCAGAAATCAGTCTGGAGGGCGTTGGTTTCCAGTCTAGCAGCGCTGTTTCCAGTTCGGCTATCAGGTTTTCAGGCCCTTTTTCAACGAAGCACACAAAGCCTCGTGACGTCCTTAGCCATTTGCAGTTTTCAGAAATTCTCCAAGAAAGTAATCCAGAGGGATTATGACAGAAATCACCAATATATTTTTTTTCAAATTGCTCGATAGCCCAGTAAAAGAACGTCTTACGTTGTGCCGTTTCCAATGACAGTTCTTCGGCCCATTCACTCAGTTGCGCAAATGCACCATTTCCGCGCATAAATTCGCTAAGGGCTTTCATCTGACCGTCTGGGGGATGACGCGCGGCTAGGTAGGTCTCCATATCCAGTTTTTCTTCGATAGCGCTACGATCAAAGACCCCGCTGTCTTCTTTCGCAACAATTAATGCGTCCAGAATAAGAATTTTCTCCCGCAGATCATCAGGATACTGAGACACACAGCAGTTAAGTAGTGAGCGCAGACACTCGTGTATAACGTTATCCAGATTTTCACTTGTGTGTACTACAACCAGATTGAAATGCTGGTTATCCAAGACAGATGCAAGGATTTTCCTAGCCGTATCTCCGCCTGTGCCGACCTCAGACCCCTCAAGGTTATAATCGAGAATCAATAAATCTGACTGATGAAGGTGATCAGCAAGCTCCTCAGGAGTTTCAATGCCCGCTTTTGGTTCTGTCCGGTTAGCAGACACACCATCATGAATATCAATGATGAGTCCGGGGTTATGTGCCCGAAACTGCCTGATGAGTTGCATAACTTCCCGTGCCGTCGCTGAAGTATGCCATTTTTTTTCCATTGCTACGCGTGTCTCTGCGTCGTCGACAGAAGCATCCTCTGCCTTTAAGGCAAAGATTTCTTCCCACGTAGGGTACTGGTCATCAATAATCAAAACAGAACGAAGCGGCATTATAAAAGCTTCACTGACCAGATCTTTGAACGTTATTCCTTCAACCAAAAGTAGCCCCCTTGAAATCAATGACGAAATTAGCACCGTTGAGACGCCTGAATTTACGCTCTGTTGCGTACGCTATTGAATGACCGCCGGCCTGTAAATTTGCACGACATAGGTAGAGCCCTATTCCTCTGCCGCCACTTGATTTACGGGTAAAGAACATTTTAAAAAGGTGTTCCTGATCAACTGGATTAATTCCCGGACCATTATCAGAAACAATGATTCTCTCTTCCTCAACCGAGAGAAAGACTTCGGGTTCGGACGTGTGGGAATTAACCATCCAGTAAACGCTGTTATTCACCAGATTTACAAAAACCGGATAGAGCCGGGAGGGCTGTTCATAAAGGGAAAACTGTCGAAACGCTTCGGAGGCATGAACCGTGAAAGCCCTATTACGTATTACTGAGCCAAAAAATTTAATCAAATAATCTTCAATTTCCTTGCCCGTGATTAGCCGCCTCGTTTTGGTACCTGACACCTTTAGCGGTGAAAGAAAATCAAGCTGCTGGCTCAGGGCCTCAAACCCTTCGACGATCAATTCTGTTCCTGCCACCTGACCTACCTGCTGAATCTGACGAATACCTTCGTAAATCATACGCTCATTACTAGCGAGTTCATGTCCTAGAATTTCAACAGTAATGCCAAGATGAGCAACCTGATTGAGCCGGTTTAGATCTTCCCGTAATGTAACATTTTCAGCGGTACCCTGTCGGGCAATAAGCTCAATATTAATATTTTCGCTCATTATTTCTAACGCATACAGGTATGATTGAAAGGTGTCTTCATTTTCGCTATCAAGCTTTTGATAAAGAGCTTTCATCTCGTCAAGCGCTTCGTCTAGGCCATACCGGCCTAGTCGGACGTTCTCAACAAAGGGCATGGCATCCTGATGAAACGCTTTATTTCGTGCGTCAAACAGTGCCGCAACGCGAGCGCTTTCTGTATTCTGGATACTTTCAATGGCTTTCCGCCAAGAACGAAGACGCGCTTGAAGGCGGCTTGCATGGCTGTTGAGCTGCTTCTGTACGATCTCCTCGGGCTTGGAGGGTTTGATGCGCTCAATAGCGGCGGCGCGCTTTTCTTCCAGCGCCCTGATTCTTTCAATCATGTCTACATACATGGCCCTGTATGCACGATAGTCATCCTCGAGCGCACCTAATTTGGCTGGTGCGCCCGTAATTCGTAGATCGGATAAGCTATCGCTTAGTTTGGCGATAGTTGACTGAGCTTCAGTTAGCTCCTGCTCCGTGTTAATTACCCATTCAGAAAGAATGTGTTCAGTCTCAATATAAATCTCATTCAGTATAGGAAGATTTTTACGGAGGTTCGAACGGAAACGGCTTACATTTTTGGCGGACAGTGCCTGCCGTTCTTTATCGGCTTTTTCTTTGTCATATTTTGCCTGTACATCCGGAAGTACTTGGTTTCTTAATTCTGATGCCTGACCAAAATACTGATATGCCGCGGCTCGCAAAATGTGAATCACGAGCGCCCGCAATACTTTTGCACTTTGGTTATCAATAAATCCCTCGCGACCCGCTTTATCTTTCAGATTTGGATTTTGTTCGCGAGATATTGCAACGCGCCCAAACATCCTGCGAGCATTCCAGAATTCACGTCCTGCCGAGATACTGCGGCGGGTTTCAATTTCAAAGAAATCATTATCTATACGCCCGTACGGGAGCACCCGAAGACCATTGCGAAAAAGTAAAAAGCCGCCGTGTTCATCGGCTAATTTTTCGAACCTAGCCCAGTCTCCTTCAGATAATGTAGTGTTGCGTTGAATCCTTTCGTAAGTCGCCACAGCCAAGCTAAATGGACCTACAAATGTTGTGGGGCCGGTTGGTAATTTGAAATCTTTTGGAGGATAAATGACGTAGTCATTTCCTTGAAATAGCCATTCACCAAATGCTTTAATCTGTCCTCTAAAAACTCCATTTTCATCAATATTTCCCGAAAGCATGTGCTCGGCACCTTCGAGCACATCGCGATTCATTGATACTCGTTGATCTTCTACAACTGGATTTGATACTGCCCCAGACCAGACTCGGACCTCATAAGAAAATTCAGGTGCGAAAGCATTATGCTCAATAGCTTCTGGGTCTACGTAGGGATCTGTGAACGCCGACAGGGTAGAAATAAGAGCTTCTCGAATTTTTTTGATGTTGCCGTCAGGTTCAACAGAAGGAAGCTGAGCGCGAAGATCATAATTTATATCGGATACGAGTAACGCAGAGCCATGGGATGAAGTCCCCTTCCAGACAGACCAAGGCATGAGATGGTGTTCATCGAAACGGGCATTGACAATCGTACTAGTGATGATCTCAGAGGGTTTAGGAGAAGAAGGATTATTTTCCTGAATCACACGGTCGTAGGTTTCCCATGCAAGCTTTAGCCTCTGAGAACGATCATTATCTATATCGTTACCCAGAATATTCTCCAATAGGCGTTTAAATAACTGAGGCAAGCTCGCAAACAGTTCATCATGAACTGTAAACCCTGTAACAGGCACCTCTATATCTGAAAGCACCAGATAAGGATTTTCAAAAATACGCCAGTCAATAAGGGCCGCTACGAAATCAGCGTTTTTTCGTTTAGTGACGATGAGAAGCAGCGGTCCAAGGTTAGCTGACGATAAACGCCCGATGCCTTTCTGCCCCTGGCGTGTGCGCTTTGGTAAACCGTTACGGTCATCATCGTCCTGCGTATTTACATTATATTTGGAGGTGGTCCCTACAACAAGCCAGCGATTGACGAACTCATCAAAGCTCATTCCATGGCCATCATCAAACACGGCTGCAACAGGTTCTGGTTCGTCAAAAAGATGCAAACTTACGTTTCGCGCATAGGCGTCATAAGCATTTTTCCAGAGTTCAGTAATAGCAGTAGGACAGTCAGCAATCTGTTCGCGTCCAAGATGATCGACTGTCCTGGCCTGGGTGCGAAACGCCAGAGTTTGAATCATATATTCTCAGTTTCTCGTTTATCAGAATCCATGAAAGTATCGTCGTTCAGGTGAACAATATGGTCTTTCAGAAGATATTGTTTGATATACTGAATGAGGTATGTGCCCATCTTAACAGGTACTGCATTCCCAATTTGCCGGCTTGCTGCCGTAATCCCACCCGTGAAAATAAAGTTGTCTGGGAACGTTTGAATTCTTGCAGCCTGTCGTAGGGTAATACCATGGTGACTGGTTGGGTGAACGAAGCGCCCTTTTGAGGGATTGATGCACGCCGTCGTCATGGTCGGTGCAGGTAACGCCGGATCTATACGCCCATATACATCTTTATGACCGTCATGCTTTGCATGACAGGGCAGTGTTCTGCCCGAATCTTTGCGGCTTCCCCCGTTAGGGGGCGTATTTGAAAAAGCCTTAACTAGCTCCGGTCCATGATTCATATGTATATCGTTTTCATCACCTTCGGGCGCTGGTCTGAACACACTTTCACAGGCTGCCCACACTTGCAAATTACCTTTCACTTTTTCTTTGGGGGCATGTGTAGGCTTAGGGGGCCAGACGAAATCATAGGTATCAGCTACATCTCTGACCCCTAGAATAAATACCCGTTTACGTCTTTGTGGGACGCCAAAGTCTCGGGCATCCAGAACGACGGGTTCATAAACTGTATATCCCGCTTTAGCACCTTCGCTGTAAAAGTCGTCCAAATGACATTTATGACGCTCCCAAAGTATTCCTGGCACATTTTCCATCAAAAATACGCGCGGACGAAATGCTTCAACGAATCGAAAATACGCCAGCACTAGCTCATTTCGTGGATCATCAATCCCTGCGCCTAAGATTCGGTGAGTCGAGAACCCTTGGCATGGGGGGCCACCCAAAAGCAGATCACAGCTTATTCCCGCCAAAAAATCCTCATTAACCTTTTCAGGTGTGTAATTTAATATGCTCTCGTCAAGAACGGTGACGTTTTCAGCACCTTCGTAACTAACAATGTTTCTTTTATACGTCTTTACAGCATACTGATCGTTTTCAAGGGCTAGGGCAACAGAAAAGCCTGCATTAACAGCAGCAAGAGAAAAACCACCTGCTCCTGCAAATAAATCAATAGCAACGGGCTTTTTTGTTTGTTGAATATTACTCATAAATGTTCTATCAGCCCACTTCAATTTTTAAAAGGAAAACATAAAGTAATTATGCCATTACTTTTGACGAAAAACACGGCAGACCACGTCTGCAAGTCGTGGTTTTCAGTACAATGTCTAGCTGACTCGTTTTCATCCTCCATCGCATTAGGTAAAGTTCACTCAGCCAGTTTTCGTCAAAACCCTTTCTCTATACACCTACACCTATACCTAAAATCAAATGCTGATTATAATCAACGTTAACAAGTGAAAGGTGGTTCTGCTTTATAAAGTAATGCAGCATGAAAGCATGGCACGTTGCCTATACTTTCACCACGTATCTTCCTTACCTATACGATTATAGGGTAGGCTGCAGACGCTCTAGCGTAATGTTAAAATCTACATAGCCCACCCTTCCTATAGAAGCGAAAAGCAATGTCCGATTTTGTCACATAACGGACTAAAAGCAGGCCGATATCTGCTGTGGTGAGAATCGTCAGTTTGCAGTTGCTTCTACTACTGTCGAGTAACTTACTTAAACCCCAATGGGCTAAAACATGGTCAGCAGGTCACTTTTGATTTTTTTAGCTCTCATTTTTATCAGTCGTTTACCTCATGGTGAAAAGAGAATGTCTGAGCACATCGTTCACCACAGATGACCGGCGGACGTAAAAAAACCGGCCTTTGCCGGTTCGGGTTGTTATACCGCGTTCACGTCATCGCACTTCGGCAGCCAGTCGGCGCTGCTTTCGTCCGTCAGGCCGAGGTTGGTCTGCACGCCGGTTTTCGTGCGCCGCTTCAGGTAGCTTTTGCCGTACTCGCGCAGGATGCTCTCCAGCGCCTGGCTGAAGGTCTTCATACTGAGCGGGTTGCGGTAGCCGTTGGCCTCCATGTACGCCAGATAGGCGTGATACAGATAGCGACGGGGTTGCA
>Ga0157359_1000383_pt1 | contig 15808 bp, 21 predicted proteins | sample AttcapACBM3_FD_111482 | JGI IMG/M metagenome (GOLD analysis project Ga0157359, IMG submission 111482) | Fungus gardens microbial communities from leaf cutter ant in Botucatu, State of São Paulo, Brazil - Atta capiguara ACBM3 | ecosystem: Host-associated > Fungi > Mycelium > Unclassified ...
ATAAGTAATTAATTATTAGTCTACAATGGAGGAAGAGCACATGACTTGGAAGTCATGTGATAGAAGTCTAGAGTGGTCTAGAAGAACTTAGGGTCTAGAAGGATCGAGAGGAGTCTAGATAGGAGTTAGAGTTAGGAGTGATGTTAAGGGATAATGGTTCCTCATGGTATACACATGGTGCACACATGTACAATGGAGATTAAGAGTATGACATCAGGACACATGTACATGGCATGGTGGCCTTGAGGTAGAAGCATGGTGGATGAGTAATAGGACATAAGGTAGAGGCATGGACATAAGGGCCAGTAGATATTGTTGTAGCATAGACTACCTGTAATTTATATAAATAGAGGAGCAATGCAGCAAGGGCTCCTTGTTGAGTTCTCTTGTAATCTCCACTACTAGATAGCCAACTGAGAGCTTTGCTGAAGTCAGTATATCACAAGTGCCATTCCAGCAAGTGGTTGCTACAACATATATTGGAAGAAATCAGGAAGAACAAGACAAAGAAACAAGAAGTGTGTAAAGAGTTGGAGAAGAAAGATGGCCAATCATATAAGGAAAATGGAATAGTCTATGTGGATAGAAGAATCTACATACCAAACAACCAGAAAATCAGGAAAAGAATACTCCAAGAAAACCATGAACCAGTGGACATAGAACATCCTGAACAACAAAGAATAATGGAATTGATAAAACAGAATTACTGGTGGCCAGAGATCAAGACAGATGTCAAAAAATATGTTCAAGGATGTTTCAAGTGCCAACAGAACAAGGTACAACATATAAAGAAGGCAGGAGAATTACATCCTTTGAAGACATCAGAAGGACCATGGAAAGAAATCAGTATTAACATTATTAGACCATTACCAAAGTCAAACAGAAAGAATACTATCATGGTCATTGTGGATCAATTCACAAAAATGATTCGTCTTAAAGCAACAACAATGAATGTCTCATCTGAAGAAATTGCAAAAATCTATTGTAATGAAATATGGAAATTACATGGAGTACCAAGAGCCATTCTCAGCGATAGAGGACCTCAATTTGCATCCAGATTTATGAAGGATCTCATAAAGGCATTGGAAACCAGAAGAATGTTATCAACAGCATATCATCCTCAAACAGATGGACAAACAGAGCAAATCAATCAAGAAATTGGCACATTCCTATGACATTATGTAAACTATCAAGAGGACAGCTGGACAGAATGGTTAGCAGCAGCAGAATTCCAATACAATGATAAGAAATATGCAGCCACAGGACAAACTCCATTTGAACTTAATTTTGGACAATATCCATGGAAAGGAGACATTAATGTGCAAACAGAATTTCCAAAGCTAGAGAAATTCTTGATCGGTTTACAAAGAAGTTGGAAAGAAGCAACCAAAGCTATGGAAGGAGCTCAAGAAATGATGAAGAAGCAGTTTGATAAAAAGAGAAAAAACCCACAAGGACTGCAAGAAGGAGAAAACATATGGTTGGAAGCCAAGAACATTCATTCAAACAGACCCTCAAAGAAGTTGGACCAGAAAAGATACAGACCTTTTAAAATCCTAAAGGTGATTGGACAAGGAGTGTTTCAACTAAAACTTCCAGAAGGATGGATGATACACAACATGTTCAATGAAGACCTGTTAACACGATGTTGAGAACCATATTACAAAGGACAACACATGGAACTGGCACTACCTCCAGACATTATCAATGAAGAAGAGGAGTACAAAGTGGAAGAAATTAGAAAGCATCAAAAGAAGGGATGGTGAATTCAATTCCTGGTACAATGGAAAGGATATGGAGATGAACACAATCAATGGATAGCAGAATCAGGGTTGCCTCATGCAAAAGGCATGATAGAAGACTATTGGGTGAGAATTTTGAGTCGAAATCTATAAAAGAGGGGGGTAAAACTCCATTTCAATAATTCAACACCCAAACATCAAACAATATGTCTTACTCGACCACCAACTACTTGACTGCACCCACCTCTCTGAACCCATATGTATCAAGAAAACTCAACAACATGGAAGAAGCAAGAATGATGAAGGAAGAAAGGAACAATTGGATGAAGATGTATCATAAGACGTTGAAAGGATTGGAAGCAATAATAAATGTGCAGAAACAAGTGAGGGACATAATGAAGATAGTGGCAGAAACAAATACAACAATTACAGAGATAGAGGACACAATTTTGAAGACCAGTATCAATAACCATATTATCAATGCAATGAACATTACAGGAGTATCTGAAGACCTTTGATACTTGATTCAAAGCGACATGGAAAACCGGGTATTTCAGATTCAACAGATGCTAGCTGACGAGTTGAATGCATACAAAGGAAAGGGGAACATTTATGTGGAGGACAATATTAAAGAAATTCAAGAATTATTTAAAAAAGAAGAAAGCAAGAAGGAAGAGGGACATATAGAAGAAGAAGAGGTTATATTGGTCAAACCACACAAGGTGTCAAAATCCAGTTCATCAACGACATCAACAATGAGTTTTATAACAGATGAAGTTGAAAACCTTCTAAAATACATGAAGTTTGTATGGAGTCCAACACAAACCCGATTATTTCGACCACTGCCATATTACCAGTCTCTTAAATCCAGAGGAGAAGAAAACCCCGAATTTTGGAAAAAAGTTGCAACAGCCTTTGTGGATCAAAAACACAACACTGAAACAGCAAGAAACAGTTACCAAATCATCATGTTTCAAGGAGGTTCACTGCATGAACCCTATTTTATAGCCATCGACAACAGAGAACAAGTCATTATCGGGCCCAGCAAGAAAACAGTAGCGACATATGTAGTAGGAGAATTTGAGGTTCTAATCTGATTCATGAGGACATAAATGCTAAAACAGGGGTATTGTTATGATTGATACCTCCTGGATGCAGCATGGATATGGGTGAAGGATAATGACGATATGATCAGCTGTGCTGCATGTAGCTCAGTCAGCACCTCATATAGTAGGTATACTGTCCTTGCTTCATCCTCATGTTCTATGACTTGTTTTCTTCATGTACTCCAGACACTTGTCTTATGGACTATTTGTATATATAGCATAGATACTACTCTGTAGTCCTTATGCTTTACCAATTGAACTTCATTCCTATCCTTCCTCAAGTCTTTGCCTAAGTTGCAACCTAAGCCAAGTCTAAGGTTGTAACAGTAGTTCCACCAACTATAGACAGAATATAGGCCATAGTGATCTTGTCTGTGCAAATAAAAATACTATCTATCTTAATACTGCTACTCTTTTCAACCCAAATTCACTTATCCTTCTTCTTATATCACCACTGGTCTGTAGATCAGATCATATTTAAAACTCAACCATCTGTGTTCTTATAAACTCTGGATCTATGCACTGCTTCATCAATTCTACATTTATACTAAAACACAATATTCTCACAAAACCCACCCCATTTATGGAGCTAAAATTATTCAACAGATTATTAAACAATACCATTACTAAAACTGCTTTTCTACCCATCACTTTTCCATCCAGAGACTAAATAATCTTGAATATATATGTTACCCTACTTGACTTCTCTTGCTTCCTAGTCCTTGGATACAATTGGATCACCCAACACAACCCAATGATTAACTAGGCCACTGGGTCTATCACTTTTCAATCAGACTTATAAAAGAAGAATAACCTCCTTAAAACTTTTATAGTAATTCTTACCTCCAAAGAACTCCTGCCTAGCATCCCAACCCTAAGTCTTGAAATCACAATCATTCCTAGTCCATAGATCACCATTATCAGAGTACAGTTATATATCCAAGTAGTACAAATGGTAGAATCAACTACTTTTTGTCTCACACTCCATCTTATTAGAGAAGCAGTAAGGATTACAAATAAACCAGTTGACTTATCCACTGTTCCACTTGAGTACCACAAGTTTGCTTATGTCTTTAACAAGGCTAAAACAGAAACACTAGCTTTATACTATCAATATGATCTACAAATCAAATTAGAAAATGGAGAAAAACTACCTATCAGAACAATCTACTCACTTTCAACTACTAAACAAGAAGCTTTCAAGAAATTTATCAGTGAAAACTTCAACACTGGATTCATACAACCAACCTACTTCCCCTATAGAGACTAGTATACTAGTGCTCCTTGTAAAAAGAAAAATAGCTCTCTTTGTTTATATGTGAACTTTTGCAGACTCAATTAAAGAATAGATATCTGCTTTCATTAATAACTGATGTTCTTGACTCATCTAGAAAGGCACACATCTATACAAAAATTAACCTCCATCACATATATCATCTAGTATGGATTACAGAAAAAGATAAATAGAAGACAGCTTTCTATACTTGATATAAATCCTTTGGATAGGCAGTTATGCCTTTTGGTCTGACTAATGCTTCTACAGCCTTCCAACAGTTCATGAATGATATTTTCTTGGATTTTCTCAATGTCTATATAATAGTTTATCTCAATAACATTCTTATTTATTTAGATAATATGTCCCAACATAAAGACTATGTCAAGAAAGTATTGTGTCAGAGTTAAAGATAGTAGATAATAACTATTTTTCTTTTTCTTCTTTATCTCTATTTTCTTTTCCTTCATTTTGGAAACTTAGGGTTAGGGTTAGTGTGACATCACATATCAGTCACATATCACATGAATGCTGTCACAGTCACATGATCACATGTCACATTAGAAGGATAATGTTATACAGCATGTATAATACATACTAACCTTAAGACAAATACATGGCTGTTTAGGGTAGGCTAGAAGTAGAGTAGCATGGACCATGGGATTTCAGTATATAAGGTAGACAATCCTGCACAGAGTTCTCTATTGAGTTCTCTTGTGTTTAACCCTAATACATGGTTTCTCTTCACTGATCTACTCCAAGGTCTTTAAATTGTAACATATTGCAGTGACCTCAAAAGCAGAGAAATGTAAGTTTTGCTCTGACTCTGTAGAGTAATTAGGATACATTCTGTTCCCATCTAGGTTATCTATGTCTTCCAATAAAATTAAAATAATCCAGAGTTGGCCTGAATCCAGGAAAATTAAGAACATACAAGCATTCTTAGAATTTGCTAATTTTTATCATAGATTCATTCATGACTACTCAAATATGGCTGCTCCACTGATCCAACTAACCCAGAAGAATACTACTTGAAATTTTGACTTCTTTTGCTATAAAGTATTCAATACTCTTAAGAAAGTATTCATCTCTGCCCTGATCCTCACTCACTGGATTTCCAACACTTAAATGATTGTGGAAACTGATGTATTGGAATATACTCTTACAGCTATTCTTTCAATCATGACAGAAGAAAAGAAAGTTTATCTAGTTGCATTCCACTCTTGCTTATTCAAGGCTATGGAGCTTAATTACAACATATACAACAAAGAGCTCCTTATAATGTTTGAAGCCTTCCATACTTGGTGCTACTACCTAGAAAAATTGGAATGGCCTATAGATATTATTGTGGATCATAAGAATCTGGAATATTTCTTAACCACAAAAATTCTCTCCTACTACTAAGTAAGATAGCTGGAATTCCTCTTCCAATTCAATCTTGTTATCTAATTTCATCTGGGATATCTAGAATCAAAGCTAGATATGTCACAAACTTTATTCAGTTTTTATTTCCACAACTAGTAGACTGATTTTCACAAACTAATTTGCACTAGAAAGCTCTAAATAAGGGTTATCTGTACATATATGGGATATACAAAAGTAACAACAAACAACTGAGATATCAGGCCATCAGTAACTGCAAAAGCTTTATTGGCTAATATCTCATGAATTGTTAGGATGACTGATGAGAGTCTGTGGAGTCATATGGAGTTTTCCAGAAAATCTAAGAGAACTAAATGAGGTTTCCTGGAGGTAGTGGCTATTCTAAATACTGAAAGTTGTCCATTTCAATTATATAGAACAATAATGGTCCAAGCTAGAATGATGGAAAAATGAAAGCATCTAGAATATTATCTGAAATCAGCAGGACTCATTTGATAGTGACCAAGAGCAGAGGGAAACAATTGTGGGAACAGCAGAAGGTGTTTGGGGCTCAGGGAGGTTAATATCAATTGAGAGAGCAAACTTCATCCATATCTGGGTAGAGCAGTGGACTTTAATAGTAGAGTTGAATCCTAAGGCTAAATCTCCTTACATGAATGACTAGACAGATTCACACAATTGAACTTGTGTTGGAAAGTGCTCATCAAATTGTTTCTAATAATATATTATATATCATATAGAAAACAGTATTCATAAAGATACAAGCATATTAATATAGTGACATGATTAGTTATCTTCTAAAATTAACCTGATATCTGCTATGATAGATAACAGCTCCACCAGGTACAAGTTTTGATCATGTGATGGAAACAACTTGTACACAGACTATTATTATTTTGTATAAATACTTCTGTATCTGAGGATTAAACCTCAGACTTAACAACATCAATTTTTATCATTAATATCTATATTGATCTTGATCATCATTGTCATCATTATTGAACTTCTGAATCACTCCTAAACCTCTGAGAGTGCACCCAAGGTTTAGATATCACAAATAAGTAAGTAGTTTATTTTGTGATAAAATGCCATTACTTATAAAGAAGACTTCTACCTGAGAGAAGAAAGAGTCATGTACAATTCCACCCACACAACATATGCTCTTTCTTTACTCATAGCTAACTTATCACATCTCTCTGAGCTATAGCCCTGGTTTCTCCAAATCTTTAGGCTGTTACTATTATTGATCTTGACAGCCTGCATAACAATATCTAGTCAGCAATTAGACAAGATGAGACACTGCAGGAACACTTCTGCTAACCAGAGGAATATTAGCTATTGGATACATGTAGACTTCTGCTCAAGAGCAGAAAAATTGACATGCCAAATAAAACATTGGGACTTATCTGTCATGACTATACTTGGCTATCTTTATGTATAAATATAAAAAAGTTTTGCAATTCTTATGTTACTTGCATGAGGTCCAAACTGTTAAAACTTTAGACTTGGCTCAGGTTGCAACTTATGCAAAGACTTGAGAAAGAGTGGGAAATAAGTTAATTGGTAAAGTATAAGAATACAGAATAGTATTTACACTATATATACCTATCAACTATAAGAAATATATACAATGTCCTAAAAAAACAATAAGGAAATAAAATGAGAAAGCTTCTACTACTTCATGAGGTACTGACTGATCATACATACAGTTAAAGCAAGGTACAGTAAAGAATAAGTTATACAATGAACCAACTCTAGCATATATCTAGCATAATGCAAACTTTTGTAAAACATGAGATTATCAATCATATGATTATAACACAAACCATAGCATCATAAATGTTATGACTTAAAGACTTTAGGGTTGGTCAATGAATAGAACCTTGTATTGGGTTAACATAAGGGAACTCAATAGAGAATTCTGTACAGGATAGTCTATCTTATATACTAAAATCTCATAGTCCATGGTAACTACTTCTAGCCTACCCTATACAGCCATATGTTTGCCTTAAGATCAACATATGTTGCACACATTGTATGATGTCATCCTTCTAGAACCTTCTTATTATGATCAATACCTCAAGAATACAATGTGGAGAAAGAACAAGAGTCTGACAACATGATTGGCTATGCCGAAGTAGTCTCAGTCAGCATCTCATATAGTAGGTGCTCTAACTTCATGTCCTCCTCATGTTCTATGACTCATTTTCCTTATAAACTACACATTGATTCCTTATGGCTTGTATGTATATATAGTGTAGATACTATTCTGTATTCTTATCCTTTACCACTTGAATCCATTCTTATTCTCACCTCAAGTTTTTGCCTAAGTGCAACCTGAGCTCTATGAGTAAAGATTGTAATATTTGGTAAAGCATTGACGAGCTCACCTTGCAAGAGAGGTGTAGTAGAAAGAATCCATAGATGAAATTGGGCAGAATATCTGTCAAATGAAACATGTGTAGACTTAACTATGAAAAGGAACCAAGATAAGTGTCAGAAAAACAAACAATATTGAGGCCCTGTTGGAATGACTAAGATCTTTACAAATCACAGAAGAAGCCTCAGACAACTATGAATGATTGGACATAGAGATGTCAACAGCACCAAACCAATACCAGCAACAAACAAGAATGTACAGGCAAGCATGCCAAAGAGTATAGTACTGGACCCAGGATGGTTTGATAGTGACCAAACAAAATTTGAAGACTAGTGGAGAAGAATACAATTATACCTCAAGAGTAACAGGGTCATGGAGACCAATGACAGAATCACAGTGATCCTAGCTTACCTCAGAGAAGATGTAGTGGAAATATATACACAGAAGAAGCTTGATGAGCTAGACAAAGAACTTGGCACCCAGAATTAGGAAGATTTTGTTAAAGAAACTAAGACAATATTCAGTGATAAAACAAAGGCAGCTGATGTCAAATGGAGGATAGAATCCTTCAAATAAGGGAAACAAAACACTGCTGACTTCATGATTAAATTCAAAGTACTAGTCATGAAGGCTGATACAGATGAACTACATGCAATCTTTTTATTGAAGAAGAACATGCAACAAGACATTATCAAGACAATATTGGGATACCCACCCATAGCAGTACTAGAGACACTCAAGGAGTAGAAAGTGGTGATTACATCAGTAGAACAGAGATATAAGTCCACAGAAGAACAAAACTACAAGACAGGTATAAGAATAATCTATGGAGGGTAAGGACAGCCCATGGACATCAGAAAGTCCAATGACAACTTCAAGGATGGAAAGCCAAAGTGCTTTAGCTGCAACAAGTATGGACACTGTCAAGATTGCAGAAAGTAGACTTGGTTTCTTTTTACCCTTTTTCTCATTTTTATTTTCTTTTTGATTTATTTTTCATCTTTTCTATTTTTAGAACTTTGGGGTTAGGGTTAGAAGTGATCAGTCACATCTGATGATATGGTTACAACATTAATCACGGGACTTAAGAGAAGAAAGTAGAAGGTTCTGAAACAAAATAATGTCATATAACATGAACACTACATGTTGTCCTCATGCTTTACACATGGTCATTTAGGATAGGGTATATAGTAGCTAGCATAGACCATTGGTAGAAGTATATAATGTAAACTATTTTGTAAAGAGCTCTCTATCAAGTTCTCTTGTGTTTTACTCTAATACAAGAGTTTTGTTCTTTTATCCAACTCTAAGGATTTAAGTTCATAACAGACACATGGCAAAGGAATGCCAGTGGAAGAAGAAAGAACAAGGAAGGACACATAACCAAGGACTGTAAAAGAACACAGTCGATAAAGAAACAAAAGATTCAGAAAGAATCAGACAATGAAGATGACAAAGAGAAGGAGTATGTTACAAATTTAAAACCTTAGAGTGGGTTAAGAAAGTAAACCTTATATTGGATTAACATAAGAGAACTCAATAGAAAACTCTGTACAAGATTGTCTACCTTATATACTAATACCTAATGGTCTGTGTGAGCTATTTCTAGCCTACTCTAAACAACCATGTGTATACCTTAAGGTCAACATGTGTTTTATATGTTGTATGACATCATCCTTTCAGAATCTTCTATGTTCTTCCATGCATCCCATAACTTATGACTATATCATCTGATGTGACCTGCTGTGTGACAGTGTGATCTCATCACTCTTAACCCTAACCCTAAGTTCTAAAGATAGAATAAAGAAAAATAAATCTAAAACAAAATAAAAATAAAAATAATTAAAGTCTATCACTTTCAACTTTGACAGAGCAGGATTTTGGCAACAATCTCAAGTAGGCATAGTACAAGAGATCTCCTATGTAAATTTCCAAAATAAATATATTATTCCAAATTGCCAAAATAGCAAGGAAAAGAGAGAATTGAACATGCAAGCAGATGTGAAAACAAAGAACAGCAAGAAACTCAAAGTGAAGGTACTGGTGGACTCTGGGTGTATATATATGGGAATTGATGAGCAATTGGTCAAGGACAAGAGGATCCAAACAAGGCCAATAAACTTCTCATTTGAAGTATTCAATGCAGACAGAACAAAGAACAGAAAGATTACTAAGGTAGCACTTCTAGAAGTCAAAATAAATGGACACAAGGAGCAGCTAGAAGCTGCAGTAATGGATTTAAATAGCACAGATATGTTCTTAGGACATGACTGGCTGGTCAAGCACAATCTAGAAGTCAATTTGAAGAATAGAACAATAAAGTTTACAAGATACCCAGAAAGCTGTATAATGAAACACCAGGATGTTATGTTCAAGACTAGAAGGATACAAGCAATGGAAATGACAACACAGGATAACAGCAAAATAGGGAAGGAACCAGACAAGACAAATCCAGAGGATTTACCAGAGTATATTTGACTCTTCATGCATTTATTCAACAAGAAGAAGTTAAAAAGTCACTAAAGAGACACAAATGGGATCATGAAATTAACTTAACAGATAAAGCACTAAGGGAACTAAATACAAAGGCCTACACAATACCGCTGAAAGAAGAAGAAGTTCTAAATAAGTGGCTAGATGAACAGCTCAAGGCAGAACTGATAGTAGTATCAAAATCACGATATGCAGCATCCTGTTTTTACATTCCAAAGAAGGATGGTTTACTACAATTGGTCCAAGATTATAGAAAGCTCAACCAGATTACAATAAAGAACAAGACACTACTACCTCTAATTGGAGAAGTAATAGACAAATTAAAGGAGGCGAAATTTTTCAACAAGCTTGACCTTATCTGGAGATACAACAACATATAGATCAAAGAAGGAGATGAATGGAAAGCTGCTTTTTTGACAAACAAAGGCTTGTTTGAATCACAAGTCATGTACTTTGGATTATGCAACTTGCCAGGGACATTCCAAAGAATGATGAATAGTATATTCAGGGAAGTACTTCATGAGGGAGTGCTAGCAAACTACATGGACAACTTTGTTATACCAGCCAAAACAAAGAAAGGACTAGAGAAAAGAATGATTTAATTCCTGAAGATAGCAAAAAAACACAATTTGTATTTTAAACAATCAAAATGCAACTTCAACATGGAAGAAATCCCAATTCTAGAAGTTATAGTTGGAAAAGAACAAGTGAAAATCAAGGCAGTAAAGGAATGGAAAACCCCAACAAAGACCAAGAACATAGAAAGCTTCCTTAGATTTGCAAATTTTTACAGATAATGCATCCAGAACTTCAGTCATACTGCAAAGCCACTAAATGAGCTAAAAGGAAAGAAGAAATGGGAATGGGAAGAAGGACATCAACAGGCTTTTGATGAACTCAAAGACAAGATAACAAGTCAACTAGTACTCTCACTTCTAAAAAGAGAAGGAAAATTTAGAGTAGAAACAGACGCTTCAGGACATATGATTGGAGGAGTACTATCACAAGAGCAAGAAGGGAAATGGAAACCAATAGCATTCTTATCAAGAACAATGCAACCAGTGGAAAGAAACTACAAAATTTACGACAAAGAACTACTAGCAATTGTAGAAATCTTAACAAAATGGAGACAATATCTACTAGATGCAATGGAACCATTCAAGATCTAGACAGACCACAAGAACTTGAAATATTTCAGGGAACCTCACAAGTTAAATAGATGACAGGCCAGATGGTATTTGAAGCTGTAGGACTATGACTTCACTCTATGGTATATTTTAGGGAAGATGGACATGAAGACAGACATCTTGTCAAGAAAAGATCAAGTAAATATGAAGGAAGATAACAAAGATGTTCAATTATTCATGGAAGAATTTATGAAAGCACTGGGAATCACAAGGCAGTTATCAATGGCATATCACCCTCAGACAGATGGACAAACAGAACAAATCAATCAAGAAATAGAGATGTTCTTGCAACATTATGTCAACTACCAGCAGGATAACTGGACAGACTGGCTAGCAGCTGCAGAATTTCAGTACAATGACAAAAAGATATGCAGCAACAGAGAGAACACCGTTTTAACTAAACTTTGGAAGACATCCATGGAAGGGCAATCTTGTGGTACAATCAAAGTTTCCAAGATTAGAAGAATTCCTTGCAGGATTACAGAAGAGCTAGGAGCAGGCCACAAAGTCAATGAAAAAAGAACAGAAGAATATAAAGAAGCAGTTTGATAAGAAAAGAAGAAATCCTCAAGGATTGAAAGTTGGAGACAACATGTGGTTGGAAAACAAGAATATCCAATCAAACCGACCCTCAAAGAAGTTGGACCAAAAATAATATAGACCCTTTAGAATATTAAAGAACATTGGTTCAGGAGCATTTCAGCTGGAACTTCTGGAAGAATGGGCAATTTACAATGTGTTCAATGAAGATCTCCTGACATAATGCATCAAACCAAAGTTCAAAGGACAACATGAGGAACCAGTACCACTACCAATATAGAGTGTCAGATATAGTTCACACCAGGAGTAAAAGTCTGTAAGATAGGCTCAGAGATATGCAGACTTGTAAAACAATCTTGGCTTCAGCTTATGTGCTGTGCTACATATCTGCCACATGGTCACGACTTCAGATAATAGGAAAAAGTCCAAGATGGAAGTGAGTGCTGATTTGGTGTATCACCATTAAACACTGGAGATCAAGTTTAATAAGATTTATCTTCATTGATTATCAAACTAGCAAATTACAGTGTAACTACTAGTCTTATATACAAACAGATAGTATAGGAGATACTTGGAGTTTTACCACTGAAACCCCTATTACCCTGAGCAGAGGTTTCAGTGTTAAGACACTGACAGGAGTAACTCCATCATGGAAGACCAAGTTGAATAGAAGTATCTCCACCATAGAAGATGGAATACTCGGAGGGTTGCAACACCACTATAAGATGTGTTGCAAGAAAGGTGGCTATTATGGAAGGCAGACTTGTATGATTTGGAGATGATATCACTGTGGGGATGTAATTTCTGGATGGGTGGACTTGCACATGACAAAATGAAAATAATTAGAGTCCACTGCTTTCAGCTTTGATATTACCCCCCTTCAAGGTTTTTCCTCCAAAGAAACTGACTTTTATCTTTTCCAGTTCTTCTTCAACTTCTTCAAATATTTATCCTCAAATTTCTTATTGTCCCAACCAAACAACAACTTTGCTGTATACTTCTCCAGTAGCTCACTCCTTTTGAACTCATCCACCCTTGAATTCAACTTCACTTTCCATCTTTCTTCTATTCCTCCTGTCTTCTTACTTCTATCTCTAATCTTCATTCAAACTTATCCACCAACTCCTTTGCATTTTCCAAATCTTCCTCCTTCTCCCACATATCACTTTCTGCTATAAACCCTTTCCATTAGACCAAGTATTCTTTTACTCCTCTTATTTTTCTTTTATTTAATATTCCTTCTACCTCCCATTATTTGACTCTTTCTACTTCAATTGGTTTAATCTCTTTCTTTTTCTGTTTCTCTACTGGTTCCTTATATCATACTATCTGACTGACATTCACAACTGGATGGATTCTCATTGAGGTTGGCAGTCGTAATTTGACTGCATTGATAGATACTATCTCCTCAATGGTATATGGACTTACATATTGGTTCACTAGTTTCCTCATCAGTCTCTCCTTGTACACTAAATCTTTTGTACTTAACATTACTCTATCACTCTTCTTCCATTCTTCACTCTCCTTTCTTCCTCTATTCACTTGTCTCTTCATATCCTCCTGCATTTTTTTCAATGCTGCCTCTGCTTCTTCCTGCATCTTCTTCATTCTTTCCACAAACTCCATTGCTTTTTCTACTTTTCCCTTCTTCCTTATATCCACTCCCATTCTCAATTCCCTTCTATAATTTGCTATAAATGGAGAAACCTTCATTGCCAAATGTACTTTATTGTTTATTGCAAACTCTGCCAACACTAAATATTCCAGCCAATCCTTTTACCTATGATTTATGAAGAATTGAAGATACTGTTCTAGTTCTTGATTTATTCATTTGGTTTGCCCATCTGTCTGTAAGTAAAAGGCAGTCGACAATTTGGTCTCAATTCCTAACATTCTATTCAGCTCTTTAGTCAACTCTGCTGCAAACTATGGTCTCCTATCCAACACTACACTCTCTGGTAATCCATGTAACTTCCAAATATTATCTCTAAATAACCTTGTTAATCTCTTTACTGATATTTCCTCTGTTGTTGCTACAAAATGTATTATCTTGGACAACCTATCACAGACTACTAAGATCACATCTTTTCCAGCTACTAATGGCAACTTAGTGATGAAGTCAACTGTCAAATATGTCCATAGCTTCTCAGGTACTTCACTTAATTTCAAATTTCCTGCTACTTCTTCCATCCTATTCTTTATCCTCTGATATATATCGCATCCCTCTACATATCTTCTTATATCTCTTATTATTCCTGGCCACCAATAATTTCTAGCAACCAATTCTGTCATCTTCCATCTACCTCCATGTCCCACTACTGGCACATCATGATGCAACTGGATTATCTCTGCTCTTAACTCTTCATCCTTTAGCACATATACCTTTCTCTCTTTAAGCATCAAATTTCTTTCTATCTGCCACTCGTCCCCTCATAATATCTTTATCTTCACTTTCTTTATCTTCTCTACTACTCTAACTACTTCCTCATCCTTACTCTTAACTTTTCTTATCTTTTTTAATATATCTACCTCAGGTTCTTTTATTATTACTTCTTCCAAACTATGGATCCAATTGTCCTTAATTAATACTTGATTGTCATTGTCATTTTCTACCCCTACTTTGAAGTCTAGTCTCCTACTAAGTCTATCTGCCTTCCCCATTCTTGTTTCTGGAACATGTTTCAAAGTGAAGTCAAATGTAAACAGATACAATGTCCATCAAGCTTGCCTCTGATTTAACCTTTGTATCTTTATGAAATACTTATGGTCTGTCCAGACCTTGAACTTGAATTTTGTATCTTCTAATAAATGTTTCTAGTTTTCTAACCCTTATATTACTGTTAATATCTCCTTATCATGAATCTTATAATTCCTCTCAGTCTCATTCAAAGACTTTGAGAGAAATGCTACCAGCCTTCATCTACCATCTTTGTATTTTATAGATAATACCTCTTCTATTACATAGTCCAACATATCTACTTCTATCTTTATTTTTTTATCTAGATCTGGTGCTACTAACACCAGTTCCTTTGTAAATTTTTCTTTTAATTCCCTAAATGCTTCATCTTGCTTTTCTGTCCACTCCCACTTCTAATCTTTCCTCACTATATCATACAATAGTCTGACTATAGATGCAAAGTCTTGAATGAATCAATGATAGTAATTTGCCAATCCCAAGAACTTCTGAATATCTTTGACATACTTTGGTGGAGGCCACTCCAATACACCTTTCACCTTCTCTTCCTCCATCTTAATTCCTTCTGGTCCAATCACCACTTCTAAAAATCCTACTTCCCTTACCTTCTACTTGTACTTCTCTAGTTTCACATATAAATTATTTTTCTCCAACCTTTTTATTATCTCTGTTACTAACTCATCATGTCCTTCCTCATCTTCCATTCCTACTATCATATCATCTATAAATACCGCTACTTTTCTTGTGTTTATCAAGTCTCTTGTTGTGACGACCACTTATCCAATGACAAATGATAGCACAGGGCAGTAAATCTCAAAGATGGATATAATGTGGGAAATTCACAAGAGAACTCGACAAGGAGCCTCTTCTTAATTAAGGTCCTATATATACAAATGGTTCATGGTCCGTGCTACTAATAATTAAACCTGCCCTATAGTCCATGCTTCATCCTCATGCTTGCCTCAAGGCCACCATGTTGTATACATGTGCCCTAGCGTCATCTTCCAGA
>Ga0157359_1000384_pt1 | contig 15801 bp, 9 predicted proteins | sample AttcapACBM3_FD_111482 | JGI IMG/M metagenome (GOLD analysis project Ga0157359, IMG submission 111482) | Fungus gardens microbial communities from leaf cutter ant in Botucatu, State of São Paulo, Brazil - Atta capiguara ACBM3 | ecosystem: Host-associated > Fungi > Mycelium > Unclassified ...
CTCCCTCAGATGTGATTAATATGTCGGATGAGAAGACGTGGCCTTCCAGTCTCGGCATGTCTCCAGCATAACTAGTCTCTCAACATCAGTTTATCGTATCTTAGGTCTTCTCGACTGGGATTCTACCAAAATCATATTCACTAAACGTAGCTTGATCGAGTTCCTCAAGAATGTCTCCTTGATCATAGAAAAAATGTCTTCTACTGAATGTCAACCATAGGTACACGGATGTAACTGTCGACCCCAATTTCGCAGTCATTGCCAAGCTTCCACGTAAGCACAGTTCGACTCGGCTGTTGAAATACTTTTTACCTGGACTTCCTAGGCTATGCTGAATTTAGAACATTCACAGTGGCCCCCAGTGCCGCTGCACCACAAGCAACTGACAAGAGCGCAGGTTGATATATTTCATTTGCGTGACTGTGACCATTTATTCAACTATCTGCATATCAACTTCAGGAAACGAGTCCATCGGAGTGAGTCTGTCTGTCTCTCCCATTCTCTTCCATTAACAATTTGGATTCAACCCCAGAACCAGCCTGAAGATAGCCAGGCTGCAGAAACACACAACTCCGGATACAAGCCCTCCAGGTATGGCTTGCTACTTCGCGGGATTAGTTCATATCCTAAACCTCACAACAGGCGCGTTCGCGCCTCCCCCGGTGGAAAAGATTCTATCAAGGGTATCTTTGATTCCGAAGAACGAGAAGAATATAGACCTTCGCGAAGGTTTGTGTCGTCCATTTTGTGACATCACGGATTCTCAACCCATCTTTCAAAGGGTCAGAGAACCCCCAGGTGGCAAAGATAGCATTTCAGAAGTGAGTTCTAGTATACACTGAATGAACCATTCATTGACATTGGCTGTCTGTGTAGTTGTGGTGAAAAGAGACTCAAGTATATACATGAAAATCACGATACCGGTATCTTTGGTACAACTTACGTTCAACTTTGTGTACAACCCCATACCTTCTACAGTCGTGGGTGACCACCATTATGGCGATAAGATTCAAGCTCGCGTGGATCTGGGTCATTGGGAAGTAAGAATAAAAATAAAAATTCAGCATTCCAATTACATTTGAGACCTAGACCAAACATACACTAGAGGAACCATGAACCCTATTCTCAGCAGAGTCCCTTTTCCGTTCACTTTCAGCCCAACACAGCCCTACTACTCAAAATTTTCCATGCTCACTTCTAGCCCAACGAGGCCCATACTTGCCCCCTACCTGCCTCCACTGGATAACTCACTGACTTCGCTTCTCACGACGTAGATCCACTGCGTTGAAAGCCTCAGCTCACTAGTCTGAGAGCTCACCGATTCACACAGATACAAGAATGCGAGGTCTCAGCAGTGTATTATTGAGAGAAATCTATGTATAAGAGTTTCTAAATACTGAGTGATGTGTTCAGATTCAGATTCAGATCTGTAAACAGTGTCTATTGTAAACAATGACAGCTAGTGATACTTGTAGGTAACTGGATAGAGGAATGTTAGAAGAATGTTAATTAGAAGCATACCTTAGTTTCTGGAAGATGAAGTGGAAGATGAAGCTGAGGTTACAATCTACACTAATGAAATAGTGTTGATTACATAATAAAATCAATAATTGAATGATAATTAGAAGAATAAATGTAAAAGTGGAATAATAGAGTTATCATAGACTATCCTGAGGTTACCCATCTTCTGCAGTGGCATTGTAAGAGGTAGCCAGCAAGGTGAGAGCAGTGTAAGGGGACCTGCCTTTGCTCAAAGTTCAAGCACCCAAACCCTACTAAACCCCATAGTGTTCTTGTTCCCAAGTAGTCAACACTTTTCCACCTCCACCAAACCCTGTAGTCTTTCTCAGACCAACACTGTCACTCCCCATGGTTAAACTTTGTATCACATCCCTCAATGTCCCAATATTTCTCTATTGTCAAGAGAGGTAATATCAGGATGAAACTTGCTTTAAGTGGATGACCACAATCAATTGCACAGGAAGGGGTCAGATCAAGTATGGAAACTTATCTGGGGTCAGATGTGGATATCCATGAGGTTAGGCCAGGTACTCAGGTTATGGATCAAGCTTGGAGGCTTATCCATAAATAGATAATATGACCTCAGATAATGATCTTGGCCTCAACTCATGTGTTGTGCCCACTATCTGTTACATGGTCATAATTTCAGAAATTGAGATATTAGGAAGAAGTGTGAGGAAAGATTCTGGATAGCTTCTTAGTCAAATCTTAGTTAGATTCTTAGTTGATTTCTAGATTGGAGACTGTAGAGTATCTACTTGGTCTTGAATACTAAGTCTGTATATCACATACCCTCCAATATCTGCACTCTTCCAGTGTAGATAACACTCCATTTCCAATTACCAAAAATCCAAGAACCAAAAATCCTGCATTCTTTATCAATTCCATGAAGTCTAAATGATAATCCCTGTGGTGACCAACTACTCAGAGTATGTGCAGTAGTAGAATATTATTAGATCATCACTTCTGTATCTAAGAATGTAGCTACTATATACTGTTCTCCAGTCTGATAATAAACCTGAATTGTACTATACTTACACTCTTTCATTTAGATTCCTGTTATCCAAGGTTATGACCATGTGACATATAGGCTATGTGCAATGTATCCATTGAAGCTAAGGTTGTCTTATCCATGCAGTATCACTTTTGACCACTTTCCTATAACTTGGCTTACTAAGTCCTTCTACCCTGTCTTTCATACTGTTATTGTAGATAACACAGCAAGTGTAATTTGTCTTTAATAGTATTATCAGACTCCATAGCCACTGTTGCACAAATTCTTTTCAGCCCTCCACAAACAAAATAAAATTCTATCATCTTTTCCTATCAAAATTTCACATCCTTCCCAGCAATCTCAGTTGTTCAATGACTAAGTGAGCAATTTATTAATCTGGCCATACCACCTTGTTAATCCAGATACTTGATGAGAACAATGCTGACTTATCTATCCTCCTAGAGGATTCCAGAAAATATGTTAAAATCACCTGAGACTGTACCAGCAGATGATGATCTTAATTGGATAGACATATTTGAAACAGAACAATCTCTATCTCCTCTGCAATCACTTTTCTCCCTCATTCCATAGACCTTCTGACTGAAGCCCTCAGAAAACTGGCAGCCAACCTTACACTAACAACAAACTCTATATTTTTGGTAGCCAGATCCCAGATACCAGAAACTTTTGATGGTACCAACCTAGATAAGTTAAACAACTTTTTTTCCAATACCAACTCCACTTCTGCACAAACACTGTACAATTCACCACAGATGCTGTAAAAATAAACTTTGCAATGACTTACTTAACAGAAGTAGCATAGAATTGGTTTGAGATCAGATTAGATTAGAAAGAATAGGTAATTTACCAAGACTGGCTTGAGGACTGGTTATAATTCTCAGAAGAGTTACAGCACCATTTTGGCTTATCCAATTCTACAAGAGATGCCATAGTTGCACTGGACAATCTACAAATGAAAACTGGTGATAGAATTGCCATCTACAATATCAAGTTTATAAGATATGCATCCCAACTAGGTTGAAGGGACAATGTTCTCTGCTACAAATACTATTAAAGACTTCCACATCAATTACAGAATCCTATTTGTCTAAGGGAGGATGGAAAGCCATCTATCTTCCAATCAATGTACTCCTTGGTAATGGTCATTGATAACTGATACTGGGAAAGAGAATGGGAATGCAACTAGGTATGGAATTTCTCTTCTGTACTGCAATCTTGAATTCCCATATCTATCCCACTCAATAGGCCAAATCCAGAAGGCAAACTCTCAAACTTTCCCTCTCAAATTGACATGTCTGGTTGACTTAGGAGTGATAGGAGACTCACCATGAATAAGCAGAAAAAATATGTAGACAATAATCTATACATGTACTGCAGTGATAAAAGCCACAGAGTCGAGGTTTGTTCTCTATATCCATCTAAAACTACTATATTTCAAGTCAGACATGCAGAAACTGCACTTTATATTTTAAAAACAACCCCAGCTACTCAGTCAGAAAACTAGAATGCAGTCCCACCAACTCTGTATAGAATGTGAACTACAGTGATCTTGTCTGTGCAAATAAAAGTCCCATCTGTCTCAATGCCACTACTCTTTCTGGTCTGAATTTGCTTACTCTACCTCTCACATCACCACTGGTTTGCAAGTCAGATCATATCCAGAACCCAACCTTCTGTGCTCTCATAAACTTTAGATCTATGTACTGCTTCATTAATTCTACATTTATACTGAATTACAATATCTACATAAAACCCACTCCATCTGTGGAGTTAAAATTATTTGATGGATTATTAAACAATACCATTACTGAAACTGCTTCCCTACCTATCACTTTTCCATCTGGAGACTAGATGATCTTAAATATATATGTTACCCTGCTTGATTCCTTCTGCTCACTAGTCTTTGAATACAACTGGCTCACCCAACATAATCTAACAATTGACTAGGCCTTCCAATTGGACTTGCAGAAAAGAAGCAATCTCCCCAAAACATTTCCAATAACCACTATCTCTAAAGAACCCTTGTCTAGTGCTCTAGCCTTAAGTCCTGAACCTACAACTACTTCCTATCACAATATTGCCATCATTAGAACATGGTTATATATCTGAGTAGTATGAATGTTAGAATCAACTACTTTCTGCCTCAAACACCATCCTACCAATCTTGCCAGCAGAGCAGCCAGGATCATGAATGAACTAGTTAACCTATCCACTGTTCCAACTGAGTACCACAAGTTTGCCAATATTTTCAGCAAGGACAAAGTAGAAAACCCTGGTCCTACATTGTTCATACAACCTACAAATCAAATTAGAAGATGGAGAAAAACTACCTATCAGAATGATCTACTTACTTTCAACTACTTAACAAAAAGCTCTCAAGGAATTCATCAACAAAAACCTTAACATCAGATTTATATAATTGACCTCCTTCCCACATAGAACACTAGTGCTCTTTGTAAAAAAGAAAGATAGCTCTCTTCATTTATGTGTGGACTTTCAAGAACTTAACCACATCATGTGGAAGAATAGATATCTGCTTCCTTTAATATCTAATCTCCTTGACTCACCTAGAAAGGCATACATCTATACAAAAATCAACCTCTATCACATATATCACCTAGTACAGATCACAGAAGGGAATGAATGGAAAATAGAATGGTTCATGAACATAATATGTTCCAGTATAAAGACCATGTCAGGAAAGTATTGCAATGACTATGAAAGGCTGGACTATACACAAAAGCAGAGAAATGCAAGTTTCACTATAATTCTATAGAGTACTTAGGATACATCCTGTCTCTATCTAGGCTGTCTATATCTTCTAATAAAATCAAAATAATTCAAAACTGGCCTAAACCCAGGAAAATTAAGGATATGCAAGCATTTTTGGGATTTACTAATTTTTATTATAGATTTATTTATAACTACTCAAATATAGCTACCCCACTAATCAACTGACTCAGAAGAACATTACTTGGAATTTCAACTTCTCATGTTATAAAGCATTCATCTTTGCTCCAATTCTCACCCACTAGATTCCCAATGCTTAGATGATTGTGGAAACTGATGCATTAGCAGGAATCTGGAATATTTCTCAACTACTAAATCCTCTCCCACTATCAAGCAAGATGGTTAGAATTCCTCTCCCAGATTAATCTCATCATCTGCTTCTACCTGGGATGCCTAGAATCTAAGCCAGATACTATTACTTGCAGAGAAAACCTCTATCCAAGAGAAGGAAGAATTGTATACAACTCTGTCAATCTGCAAAATATGTACCTAGTCTTCACTCATAACCAACTTATAACATCTCTGAGCTATAGCCCTAGTCTCTCCAAAACTTTGGGCTGCTATCATTATTGACCTCAATAGCTTGCATAGTGACATCTGATCAGCAATTATACAAGGTGAGATACTGTATGAATACCTTTATCACCTGGTAGAACATTGGTTATTAGGAACATCTGGACTCTTACTCAAAAATGGGAAAATCTATATACTGCAAAAAGATGATCTCTGTATGCACATTCTGTAACACTATCATGATCACATCCTCACAGGTCATTTTGGACAAAATAAAACATTGGAACTCATCTGTTGTGGTTATACTTGGCCATTTCTACATATGAATGTCAAAAAATTCTACAATTCTTGTATTACTTACATAAGGTCCAAACTACAGCATTATAAATCCTATAGAACACTAAAGCAACTTCTGATCTCCAGACAATTTTAAAACTTAATTTCTATGAATTTTATTGAAAAGCTCCCCTCCTTATCTAGCTGCAACACAGTCCTGGTCATTGTCAATTGACTATATAAGCAAGCTATATTTGTTCCAACAATAGATACCATCACTTCACATGAGCTGGCAAAACTGTTCATAATCCATGTCTTCTCCAAACACAGTATCCTGTTTTACATCACCTCTAATTGTAAAAATAAATTTGTTTCAAATTTTTTCAGATGTCTAGAAATGGCACTTGACATAAGACTTCATTTCACTTCCAGATATCATCCTGAAAAAGATAGTCAGATGGAATATACCAACAAGATATTAGAACAATACCTCTGTGTCTACTACAACTACCAACAGGACAATTGGTCAAATCTTTTTCTGCTCATAGAGTTTGCATATAATAATACATCTAGTACCACTACTGGTATGTCACCATTCTTTGCAAATAAAGGTTATCACTCAAACATCACTATATATTTGAAAAGAGACATTACTTCATTCTATGCCTGTGAATTTGCTATAAACCTTAACAAACTGCAAAATTCCCTGAAAACAGAGATATCTACTACACAACAACAGTACTAATGATTAGCAGATGCACACAGAATCCCAAGGCTGGATTTCCAAGTAGAACAACAAGTATATATTAAAGTTTAGTTTTTCTATATTATGTAACCTTTAAAGAAGTTATTGGAAAAATACCTAGGACCTTTCAAAATCATCAGTCAAGCTGATACTCACTTATTTATGATTCATCTTCCAAAGTCAGTGTATGCTATCTATCTGGTGTTTTATATACTCATGCTTAAACCTGTGATGTCTAATACTTTTTACAGTCAATCTGAACTTCTACCACTACCAGTTGTAATAGATAGTAAAACAGAATATGAAATTTCCTAGATCATAAACTCAAAATCACAGAAGGAAAATTTATTTGGCTACCTACATTTAAACTTGCACATGTCTCTAATCTTATAACTGATTTCTACCAAACTTACCTAGATAAACCCAGTCTTCTTCCATTACCCCAACACTGACATTCTTGCTTTTTCTTTCTTTTTTCTCTTCTCCTAATTTTTTTTCCCTCTTTCTTATCCATTCTCAAACTTGTAGTAGAATCACAGCACTCAATACTCTCTACACAACTAGAGCTGAGCTCTCAAGACTCTAAGAGGGAAATACTATCACACACTCTCTGACATTTATGCTTTCCTAGTACAAATAACACTCTATTTCCAATTATCAAAAATCCAAGAACCAAAGACCCTGCATTCCTCATTAATTCCATGGAGTCCAAATGACAACCCCTGTGGTGACCAACCACTCAAAGTATATGCAGCAGTAGAATATTATTAGATCATTACTTTCATATTTAAGAATATAACTACTATGTACTGTTCTCCAGTCTGATAATCAACCTAAATTATGTCATACTCACACCCTTTTATCTAAATTCCTATTATCCAAAGTTATGACCACACAATGCATAAGCTAGGTACAATGTATCCATTGAAGCCAAGATTGTCTTATTCATGCAGTACTACTTTTGACCTCTTCCTTACAACTTGGCTTGCTAAGTTCTCCTTCCATTCTATCTTCTATACTGCTGTTGCAGATAACACAGCAAGTGATTTGTCTCTAACACTATAGTTGTCAGAGCTGTAAATAGTGAACTTTATTTTATTTTATTTTCTTTCTCATTTTCATTTTATTTTTGATTTATTTTCTATTTTAGGATCTAGGGTTAGGGTTTAATATAACATTATATGTCACAGTCACAAATTGTCACAAAGATAAGACCTAGTATTACACATTAGTCACACAATCATGTGTCATGATAGAAAATAGTAAAAAGTTCTGAAAAGATGATATCATATAGCATATTATACATATGTTGACCTTAAGACAGATGTATGGTCATTTAGGGTAGGCTAAAGTAATAGAGTACAAACCATTAGTCTTAGGTATATAAGATAGACAATCCTGTACAGAGTTTTCTATTGAGTTCTCTTATATTAACTCTAATACAAAGTTCTTCTCATTGACTAACTCTAAGACCTTTAAGTTGTAATAGTAGTCAGAACTATGACTAGAAAAATAATAGTGTAAGAGATAACTAGGGAGATATTATAAAGACAGTTTCTAGAATATAGAATGACTAGGAGTCTAGATGACAGTTGTGACAGTCATATATAATATCATATTAAACCCTAACTCTAAGTCCTAAATAAATAAAATAAAAGAGAAATCAAATAAAAACAAAGTACACAAGAAGTACTTTGTGAAAATTACTATAATAAGCTTGGATTCAGTAGTAAATTTGGTAATAGATTTTTAACAGTGACTTTTCTAGTTTATGTAGTTGAAACTTGTTAGAAATTAGAATGTATAGCAGTATTATATAGTGTAAACAACTAATAACTTACCAATAGTATTGATTTGTTCTTGATGGAGAGCTTAAGATATAAGTGTTACATCTCATTCTGACTGCATTTATTTTAACCCATGGATAACCCATTCTCTCTTATCTATACTCCTCAATCTCTTCCAGTGTAAATCACATATCTCTATTCCACCTCAGATATCCTCACTAGTCCTTTGTTAACTCTATGGACCTCTATTTACTAACATCTGAGAATTACTAGAAATCAAAGTAACTTGCTAAATAGCCTCTATTTCAGATAACTATCCTAAATAGCATACCTAGTATATAATCCAGTAGTTTATACTATATTAGCTATTCTGAAAATCAACTAAAACTAAAATTTCTTCTAGTGTTTGCAACAACACATCTCACTACTCTTTGGTGGTTCTAATCCACTAAGTCTCCCAAGTCCACTTCCAAAATATGTGATTAGTATAGCTAGTAAAGGTACAGCACACAAGCTAAAGCCAAAGATTGTTCCAACCTGTCTTCTGTGTTCTCAGGTAATATACTAACTAATATATTTGGACTTCTAAGATGTCTTGCCAGATCTCAGATAATGAGGTATGAACCATATCTAACAATAAGTGATATAAGATAAGTAGTATTATTTGAACTAAAAAGCAACAATATACCTACTGAGGTTTATATATTTACAGAATATACATATTGTCAATTGAAAGAACAACATATGTATACAGCATGTAGGCTATATTAGTATATATATATTTGTAGACAATACACATGTTATACATATATAGTGTTAAAACAACTGGCTGAAGTCTGTGAGTTTGTAATTTCTAGAAAATCCTAAGTTTTATTGCTTATAGTTACTAAATACTTGACTTACCTCTATAGAATTCTAAGAGAACAGGATAAAGCTCTCTAAAGGCAACAGTATCAAGATCACAGAAAGTGGACTTAGCTTTTTCTTATTTTTCTATTCTCATTTTTATTTCCTTTTGATTTATTTCATTTTTCTATTTTTAGAATTTAGGATTAGGGTTAGTGACAACATCACTCAGTCACATCAGAGAATACAGTGACATTGACAGTCACAAGTCACATGATGCATGGAAGGACATAGAAGGTTCTAGAAGAAGTGTCATCATACAACATGTACACCACATGGTACTTTAGGGTAGGATGCACAGTAGCTAGTACAAACCATGTGAATAGGTATATAAGGTAGACTACTTTGTAAAAGAGCTCTCTATCAAGTTCTCTTGTGTCTTCTCTAATACAAGAGTTTAACCTTTATCTTACTCTAAGGATTTAAGGTTCTAACAAACAACTACTCTAAATATCCAGAAATACATTCTAATTAAGCAGAACATCAGATAGAATATTCAGTAATCTAACTATAGAATGATAGAGTCAGATGGTCAGTGTTAGGATGACTAGTAGGGTCTATAGTATTTATATAGACTTTAATATATTCAGAAAAACCTAAGCTTTATTGACACAATATACCATAATTATGCTACTTATCTCCAAGAAAACAGAGTAAGGTTTCTGGTGGCAATAGATATCCTATATAGTTATAAAGTACATTATAAACTACCAGATCAGCTTATATGAGAAAGAATAATAAAGACAGTATAATCAAAGGCATTTCTAGTAGAAACATCTAGAATGTTAGCCTAGAAAGAAAGGGAAGTCACTCTAAGCAATAAATAGGGAATAGTAGAAGCAATAGTTGAGTTTGAACTCTATGGGAAGTAGTAGTAAGAATGAAAGTTATAGAAACAAACACTTCAGGCTTTAATAATGATATAAAGTAAGAAATGGAGAATCTTATAGGCTTAGGCAGTGGTGTTGGAGCCAAAGAAGCAAGTCTCCTTACAGTCAGGAACCTTAATATAACAATCTCAAACATTGTCAGACAGTGGAAGTTTATTGGCCAGTAGCTAGGGAAAGTAGGTCAATAATTAGAAGCAAGCAAGTAGAAGTCTATAGTATTATAGCAGAAAAAAAGGAAAGCAAGCAGGAATCTAGTAGTGTTGCAGTGGTGTTACTATTACAGATTTGAGAGATAAAAAGCCCACAAGATTGACAGAAAGAACTATAAGGTTAACAATAGCTCTTTGCAGTGCTATAGACTTGAATTTTGGCAAGACAGTGGGTTCTTTTACATGTAGTACTGTACATTATCATATTAGTCATACTGCTAATACAGCATGATCACTTAGTAAGCAGAATTTTTTACAACATTTCCTCTTGCTTAAGATGTTAGCTGTTAAGCAATAGAAATATTAGTGAATAAATTGATAATATCTCCAAGTTATGTGACATAAAAATTAAAAAGAACTTGTTCAAGATTCTAAGTTAGTATATCAGTAGAATTTCTCTTTCCATTGATATGATATGGCTTGATTTGTTTGTTCTCAATCAAGTTTCTAACATAATAGTAATAAATATCAATGTGTTTAGAGCACTTTTCTTGTATAAAGTTGGATTTCTGGAAAAGTGAACCAAGATTTATCACCATAAAAATAAAAGATAAGAATATCAAAACTAATCTTATTGAGAAGATTTTTTGTCCAAACAAGTTGACAGCTACAATTAGAGAGTGCTATATACTCAGTCTTAGTAAAAGAGCTACTATCTTTTGTTGGTAGCTTATTCAGGAATTTACTCTATGAGCCATTAAAGTAAAGTAACCAGTTATGGATTTACAAGATTCTGGATCTTTTGCCTAATCTAAATCAGAATATGCCATAACAAACTCATTACTAAGATGATTCAATATTTGTAAGTATTAAGCAAGTATCTATAAAAGTATAATTCAACTTAATAATATTTATTTGAGAAATTTGCCATTTGTTAGGTAAGTTTGACTACAGTAAATCCTATATCAGGATATAAGCCAATCATTAGATATATTAAAGATCTAACCAATTACTAATACTTTTGATAGGAAGTGAAATCACGCTGCTTATTATTAGGTTTCAACATATAGTCTAAAAGTAGTGAAATACTTGTTGGGTTAGTCACTATATTAAAGCATGCTAGAAATTTATCAAGTATTTAGATTAGTCTACAAAGATCTTGCAATCCTTATGACTGTGACTTATGTACATTCTAAGAAACTCTTTGGTTTCTCCAAGGTCAAAGCATTCCTATTTCATCATGAATTTTGCTCCAACTCTAGGAGAAGTGGAAAATATTTTGAACCTATAAAACAAATATCATTGATATAGATGATAGTTATTATAAGATCTCTAATCTTTTCATTAACAAAGTAGTACACATTAATATTGGATTTATATTGCTTAAATTCTAGGGCTAACACTAACTTAGTTATAGTCTACCACCAAGATAAGCTGGCTTGCTTAAGGCTATACAATACTTTACAGAATTGTCAGACTTTCTTTTCTTTTCCAGGTAGCCTGAAATCTTTGGGCTGCTCCATATAGATTTCCTTATTCAAATTACTATATAAATAGATAGTTTTTACATTAATACTATGAATATCCCAATCTTCAAGGACAGCAACAGCCAATAATAGACATGCTGTCTTATAGCAGACAACTGGAGAGAATAATTTATTGAAGTTAATATCTTTGATCTGAAAAAATCTTTTTTCAACAAGTCAAAATCTGTAATAACTGTTGGACTTGATGTTAAATATTGAGCAATTTTTGATCACTTTATGTCTCTTAGGAAGATTTACAACTTCATAGACAGTTTTATCTTTGAGTAATTTTAGCTCTTCAAGACAAGACTTAAGCTTTGAATGTCAGCTAGTAATTTAGTAACATCTCCAAAATTCTTGGGAATTATGCAAGCTTTTATTGTATGTTGTGCTAAGAGAAAGTGAATTTGCTCTACTCTCTCTTTTCTTGCAAGGTGTGCTAAATAGCTAATGATATCTGGCTCAGCTGTAAGGGGTAGAGTGTTTATTCTACTTCCATTATTGTACAAGTTATATGAATAATCAACTCTATTTATCTTAACCATCCTTGGTAGCAGATTGTCAGAGAATCTTTGTATATTCTATACTAATCTTCATGATCCTTGATGAGCATTTTTGTACCTATTGTATGCTATGTTAGAGTCAGAAAACCTTCTCTTTGGTTGCTATAGAGGGCTATACAGAATTTTCTCATTTTCTATAAATATTTTCTTTTCTAAAAGATACCTGAGTTTGACATGTATATCTCCATAATTCAGAATCCTGTGGTACTTGTTCATTAAGTTGCAGAGATCATTGAGAGTTAGGTGGTTGTATCTCAACATTAGTGTTAATATTGTCTTTCACCTCTTTCACCTTCACTAAGGGCCATTTAGGTACTAGAGGAAATAAGGAAAATGAAGACTTATAAGAGAGAAAAAGAGAGGAAGAATGAGCAGAAAGATCATTTTGAACAAAGGGATGGATGAAAGTGGAATAAATACTAGAGTAGGTCTATCTTTGCTGGAAGGTCCAAGCACTGATAATTCTGTTTCTGGACTTATTTTGTCTAATAACTTATTATATAATTTATGTTCTTTCACATGAAAGTCAGTGCATTTAGAAAAGAATTTCTTATCAAATAAAGAGTGGAAAATAACATTTCCTTGTATATGGCATATAAAGCAATAGCTATTATTCTTATATCCAATAAATATCATTAATTCAGAACATGGTACAAGTTTATTGGTGCAAACCTTGTTAGGAAGAAACACATATGCTTTATAGCCAAAAACATGGAAGTGTGAAAGATCTCCTGAGGTGTTTTCCATTTGAAAGTGTACAATTTTATATATGAGCTTCCACTAGAAATCTGGTAAACATACTTCAAGTTGCATTGACTATGCCTTTTTAAGAAATTTTTGGTTTAATTGTTCAGTACAACCATTTTATTGGTATATATATAGAGTACTAGTCTCATGAATAATTCCTTGCTTTCTTAGAAAGGATTATAGTTTTGATATTATATACTCTCCCCTATTATTAGTGTGCAATACTTTTACAGAATAAGAAGTTGTGTTTGACTATATTCAAAAGATTGGCTTAATTGCTTCTACAGCTTCAGACTTTTTGCATAAAAAACAATATTACAATAAGAGAAATAGTCATCAAGGAATATAATTACTTACTTATACTTAGAGTAAGACAGAGTAAAGAGCTTAAGGAGATCCAAGTGAGTCAATTCAAAAGGTTTACTAGAGCAAACAGAATTCTCAAAAAAACTATGTTAGTGTATTTTTTCAAGAGTGTAACTACAACAGACAATGTTTCTGTGTTGGAAAACAAATCTTCTTTATATCTTTAATATTGTCAAGGACATAATATATAACTTTGCCAGAGATGTGTCTAAAATGACAATGCAAAATATAGAAAGAGAGAAAAAAAATAGAGATAGAATTCTATAAAGAAGAAATAACAGACAAGAAAGTCATTACTCTCAAAGTGGAGGGATTATTTCTATATAAAGAGAATCTAGCTTGGTAACCTAGGAAGCAGGATCTTAATTATTGGAAATTTAGAATATGACAGTTCTCTAGTAGTTGTGTCAAAAATAAGCATTCAGCTCAATGTTTATGTACTATCTTCATACAGACTTATCTTTCATTTCAATTTCCATTTATTTCCATTTCATAAACTCTATAGCTACATCCACTCTTTTTTATCTTTTTTATCATTCTTGTTATAACCATATAATGGATGTTTTTCTTTCTTTTCTAGTCCTAGGTATGTTTTTTGTGTTGTTTCAACCTTTATGTACTCAGATTCTTTCTTTTTCTAGTCTTAGTGATCCCAATATATTCTTTGTGTCTCAACAACTACTGTCCATTACTTCATTAAGTTTTCAAAAACTAATACTAGACTAGATGTCTCTATAAGAGTCTATAAGCAAGTCTAGAGAAACTCAGTATTAGGTTGACCATATATCAACATATTGTCCAGTAAAGTAGAATTAAGAAAATACAGAGCTTAAAAGCCTAGAAAGTTTTTCTTAGCTACCTTATATACATTAGTGAACTGAAAAAGTATTAAGACATTCAACATATCTTTAGCAGTAAATATAATACCAGACCAAGTAATGAGAGTGAGAGTGGATTTGACATGGGTTTTCTAGAAGAGATAATTAGCAAAGCCAGTGAGTTTGAGGAGAGAAGCAACAAAGTGAACTATTGCTATCAGTCAAGATAATCAGAATGAATCAGAGAGAAAATACAACCAGCTAAAGTACAAATGTTCAACCTAACTAGTAATGAGCTATTAGCATATGTAAAGTACAAGAGAATCCTATGAGCATAAAGTGATTTAGAGATTAGCTCAGTCCACAACAGACCTAGAAACAACAAAATGTCAGCTTACTAGTAAAATTAGTCAAGCCCTTCTCATTGACAAAAAGCAGTCTAAAAAAGCACTAACTAGAAATCAAGGCAGTCCATAACCTGTTGAAGAATAGAATACATAGCTATTAGAAGAAACAGAATGTACAGCAGCATGATGTAGTGTAGACAACTGACAACCATTTACCTATAGTGAATACTATAATGGAGAGCTAAGAAAGTATGAGCAATAATAGAGGATGAGTAGTATTAGTGATTCAACCTATGCAAAAATATCAGCTGTTAAGCAATAGAAGCAGAAGTAAATAGGTTTAGAGTATCTTTAAGCCAAGAATGTTATAAGATGAAAGTGTGGACAGACTTTGACTAGGGTTAGGGTTAGCCAGACATAGATAAGTAATTAATTATTAGTTTACAATAGAGGAAGAGCACATGACCTGGAAGTCATGTGATAAAAGCTGGAATAGTCTAGAGCAGTCTAGAAGGATCAAGAGAAGTCTAGATAGGAGTTAGGGTTAGGAGTGACATTAAGAGACAATAGTTTCTCATGGTGTATACATGGTGCACATATGTATGATGGAGATTAAGAGTATGACATCAAGACACATGTATATGGCATGGTAGCCTTATGGTGGATGAGTAATAGGACATTAGGGCAGGTGGATATTGTTGTAGTATAGACCACATTGTATTTATATAAATAAATAGAGGAGCAATGCAGTGAAGGCTCCTTGTCGAGTTCTCTTGTAATCCCCACTACTAGATAGCCAGTTGAGAGCTTTGCTGAAGTCAGCATATTACAAGTGCTATTCC
>Ga0157359_1000385_pt1 | contig 15798 bp, 17 predicted proteins | sample AttcapACBM3_FD_111482 | JGI IMG/M metagenome (GOLD analysis project Ga0157359, IMG submission 111482) | Fungus gardens microbial communities from leaf cutter ant in Botucatu, State of São Paulo, Brazil - Atta capiguara ACBM3 | ecosystem: Host-associated > Fungi > Mycelium > Unclassified ...
GAAAAAGGAAAATAAAGTAAATCAAGTCCATTACCTTTAACTTGCTTCAATAATGACATAGTAAAAAATGAACCTTATATTAGATTAATACAAGAGAACTTGATAGAGTTCTAAGTATAAAGTGTCTACTTTATATACACTAGCTAGTTAGTCTATGTGTAATCTTATCTAACCTAATTTAAATACTATATGTAATCTATAAGATTAATATATAGTAAATATGTTGTATAATATCATTACTCTGGAACCTTTTATGTTTTTATATAATGTATGATAATGTGACTGTGACTGTGACATGTGACATTATGCTAACCCCTAATCCTAAGTCCAAAAATAAAATATAAATGAAAATGAAAATAAGAAGAGAAATAGAAATAAATAAAGTCTATTATCTTTAACTCTAACATTATTCTCTCTTTAAGATTTCTCCAAAGGAGAAACCAACTTCCATTTTTGCCAGTTCCTTTCTAACTTCCTCAAATATTCTTCCTCAAATTTGCTATTATTCCATTCATACAACATTTTTGCTATATATTTTCCTAGTAACTCTCCTCTTTTAAAGTTTTTTTTATTTGCCTTATCTAACTTTTCTTGTTATCTTACTTCTGCACTCATTCTCTCCTCAAACTCTGCTACCAGTTCCCTTACATTTTCTAAATTCTTCTTCTTTTAAGTGCCATTTTCTGCTATGTGTTATAAGACAAAAGTGTGGACAGACTTTAGGGTTAGGGTTAGAGGACAGAAATAGAACAGTAGTTAATTATTAGTCTACAACAGGTGGAGATAGGCACGTGACCTGGAAGTCATGTGACAGAGTCTAGAGTGGTCTGGAAGGACTAATAGTCTAGAAGGATCGAGAGAAGTCTAGATTAGAGATAGGGTTAGTAGTGATGTCAAGGGACATGGGTTCCTCATGGTATACACATGGTGTGCACATGTACAGCGTAGATTAAAAATATGATGTCATGGCACATATAGAAAGCATGGTGGCCTTAAGAAAAACACATGTGAATGAGTAATGGACATGAGGTAGAAGCATGGTGGATGGACATGAGGTAAACACATTATTGTAACACGGACAACATGTAATTTATATAAATAGAGGAGCAATGCAGTGAGGGCTCCTTGTTAAGTTCTCTTGTAATCCCCACTCTTTACTTGATAGCCCATTGGAGAGCTTTGCTCGTTGTGAGATCATTTGTTCTTGAGTGATGAGTGGTTGCTACAACATTATTAACTTCTTCTATTATACCAGATACTTTACTACTTCTCTTATTTTTCTTTTATTTAAAATTTTTTCCACTTTTTATTCTTTGACTTTATCTACTTCTACTAATTTTACTTCTTTTATATTATGCTCCTCCACTTGCTCTCTATATCTCACTACTTGACTAATGTTCACTACCAGATGAATTCTTATTGAAGTTAGCAATCATAATTTGATCACATTGATAGAGACTACCTCATCAATAATATATGAACTGACATATCAATCTACTAATTTTCTTGCCAGTTTTCCTTGAATACTAAGTATTTTGTACCCAGTATCATATTGTTACTCTTTTCTATTCTTGAACTTTCTTTCTTTCTTTATCTACTTGTTGCTTTATTTTCTCCTATGCTTTTCTTAATGCTGCTCTAGCTTTCTTCTGTATCTTCTTTATTCTTTCTATAAACTCTGTTACTTTTTCTATTTTTATTATTATCTGCTTCCATCCTCAACTCTCTTCTATAATTTGCTATAAATAGAGATACTTTGATTACTGAATGTATCTTGTTGTTTACTGCAAACTCAGCTATTGCTAACCACTCTGGCCAATCTTTTTACCTATGATCTACAAAGAATCATAAGTATTGTTCCAATTCTTAATTTATTTATTCTGTCTGGCTATCTGTCTGTAGATGAAATGATGTCAACAGCTTTATCTCAATATCCAACATTCTATTCAACTCCTTTATCAGCTCCACTGTAAACTATAGTTCTCTGTCTAAAACCACATTCCTAGCAACTTATGAAACTTCTATACATTGTTTTTAAACAACTTTATCAAATCTTCTGCTGATGTTTTTTCTGTTGTTACTACAAAATGTGCCATTTTGGACAACTTATTGCAGACTACTAGAATTACATCTTTCCTAGCTACTAATAGCAACTTAGTGATGAAGTTGACCATAAAATATATCCATAGCTTCTCTAGTATCTCATTTGCTATCAACTTCTCTGCTGGCACTTCTGTGCAATTTTTTATCCTCTAATACATATTACATCTATCTATATATTTTTCTACATCTTTTGTTACTCCTGGCTACTAGTAATATCTTATTACCAACTCTGTCATCTTCTACCTTTCTCTATATCTAGCTGCTGATATATTGTGGTATAACTAGATTATCTCTACTCTCAACTTTTCATTCTTTAGTACATACACTTTTTCTTTCTTCAATACTAGATCTCTTTCTACTTGTTACTCATTGTCTCTCAATAATTTAAATTCAGCTTTCTTCATCTTCTCTACTACTCTAACTACCTTTTTTATCTTTTTCTCTAGCTATTTTTATTTTTCTAATATATCTACTTTGGTTCCTTCTATTACTACTTCTACTAAATTACAAATTCATTCTTCTTTGATTAATTCTTGATTTTCATTATCTTTCTCTACTCCTACTTTCCAGTCTAGTAATAGGAGTCAAGCAAAAGAGAGGTTATGCTAAGGCACAACAAAAACTATGCAACATTAGCTCTTAACTATATTCTATTCTATATTATTGTTTCTACACCTTCTCTTGATTCCTGAAGCTAATATTATCTCCTTTGAATTCTTTAATATTAGAACATTTAAAAAGGCTCTTGTAAATGTGAAAGGATGAAGTTGAGAAGAATATTAAAAGAATATACAAGTAATATCTGCTTGTAAACACTTTTTCTTGATAACACACTTTTAAACAGTGAACCTTACACTGTGTAACAAGTTCTTTTGGAAAATCTAGTGAATGGATTGCAAAGCTCCCTAAGAGCCTCCAACAACACTATCTATTCTAAGTGATACACCTCAAAGACATTCCTTAAGTCAAATCTTATGACTAAAAATACTAACTGATACTCATATTACTAGCTCTTTCTAGGCTGCTAGAACACTCTAAAACTTGTCCAAAAGTAATAATAGGTACTAGTGGCACTTAATAAATAGCAGTTAAAACTGCTCTCAAGTAGAGATATCTGGATGAGAGTTCTTTTTCTTACTCCTTTCTACTTGTAGCTTATGTATTAGTCTAATAATACAAAGAATAGATCTAGAAAATGGAAACCAAAATTATAATAAAGCTTTCTAAAGTCTCATGAGCATATGATTGTCTTTTCATTTGTAACCTGACATCAATCTAATAATTAATTTCTATCCGTGAGTATCCAGTCTATTTCTTCTTTACTATTTTCATAATTTCTCAACTTGCTTCACTATTTTGGACTCTATTAGCTTCTGATCTAACATGTTCTTGCCCTATCCAGCTGCCTAAACATTTGTAACTCTATTAACTACTCTTGCAAGTATGTATATTTTATATATTATAGCATACTTAGATACTAATATTTTTCTTTTCTTTTCTTATCTATTTTTCTTGATTTAATTTTTCTTTTTCTTTTTCTTGGAAAATGATGTGGCATATGACTACAGTCACATAATGTGATATCATAGGTCTAAAATATAGTAAAAGAGACTAGAACAATGACATCAGGAAATATGTTTATCTTATAGTAACAGTGTGGTAGACTCATAAACAACATGTGTACTTTAGGGTAGAACTATTTATCATTAGCACAGACCATGCATGTATTATATAAATAGGATAGCAATTTAATTAAAACTTCTTGTTAAGTTCTCTTGTGATCTCTACAAGATACTACACTCTTAAGTTTACTTAGTAGCCTATTGGTTGTTTTTAGACTAGTGATTACCACAACATCATAGCTAGTCACTTGTGAGTGGTATTTTTTATTCCTAAAGACCTCTTATTTTTGAGATCTGGTTTGATTAATGACTACTACACTACCCCTCAAGCTGATGTTTGCTCAAGAGAACTTATAAAATTTTTAAATAAATAAGACCTCTTTGAAGATGTTAGCAAGAAGATCTTACACTTCTAAATGATATCTTAAGAGTACTTGTTTTCATGGAAAAGTGTTTTCTTGTGTAATACCAGTCTTCTACTAAGTTTATCTACTTTTCTCATTTTTGTTCCTGACACATGTTTCAAAGTGAAATTGAATCTTAACAGGTATAATGTCCAATTGGCTTGTCATTTCTATGCTTTCATAAAATATTCTAAGTTTTTGTGATCTGTTCAAATCTCAAACTTGAATTTATACTCTCTAATAAATATCTTTAGTTTTCCAATCCTCTAATTACTGCTAACATCTTCTTATTATGAATTTCATAGTTTTTCTCTGTCTTGTTGAGAGATTTTGAAAGGTAAGCTACTAGTTTCCATTATCCATCCTCATACTTTATAAATAAAACCCCTTCTATTGCATAATTTGACATATTAACTTCTATTCTCATTTTTTTATCTAAGTCTGGTGCTGCTAACACTGGTTCTTTTATAAATCTTTCCTTTAACTTTCTAAATATTCTTTTCTGCTTCTCCATCCAGTCTTACTTCTGATTTTTCTTCACTGAATTATATAATAGTCTAGCTATTGCTGTGAAATCCTTGATAAACTATCAATAATAATTGGCTAGTCTCAAAAACTTCTGTATGTCTTTAATTTCTTTTGGAGCTAGCCAGTCCAATAGGTCATGCCTAGACATAAACCTTGTTTGCTATTGTTGTGGGTATACCATAATCATATTTGTCCTCTCCACTCCTTCTATCAGAGCAGGCTTTGCAAGCACCTACTGTTGAATCTTCTGTCTCCTTAGTCAAACTTGAGACTGGAGCAATTATTGTCTTTATGCATCTACAGCATTTGCTGATATATTCACTCTTAGCATCTGAGTTTCTATTTCCTTTCTTCTTCTTAATCTTTCTTCTTTCTTTCTACTCTTTCTCTAATGTTTATTAAAATTTATCATCCTCTCATACCATTGCTCAATACTTTTAGTAGAATACTCTACTTCTATCAACTTTCTCCTGATTTTTCCATTCATTTCTTTTTCAAATTCTTCCACCAAAGGCTTTCCTTTATATCTGCTTCCTCTTACTACTCTCCTAAACTCCTGTACATACTCCTCCATTGTTCTGTTCCCTTGCTCTACTTTCTTGAATTTAGCCATCTTCATTATCTCAATATCTCCTCTACTAAATTTTCTCTTTAAGTCCACCAAAAATTTCCTTACTATTACATATTCTAGTACTTCTGTCTCCAAATCTTCTAAAATATTTTCTTCCTAGATATCTGCTAACCCTTCATAAACATATAACAATAACTACTGAATTTGTTCCTTCACTGCTGTATCTCTTATTCTTATCTAAATATAAAGTTTACATGCTATTAAAAAGTCCAAAATCTTGCTTGTCTTCCTATTGAATGTTTGGGGCTTAGCAACTTCTATATTTGACCCAGTATTAGGTCTAGAAACTTTGTCTCTACTTCTTCTACTATTAGTGCTTATATTTGTACCTTTATGGCCACTAGCTACTTCTAGTACTGTTTGATCACTTGTTCATAATTGTTTGAGCTGTATTAACTCATGTTGGTATAAAGGGGTGGTATCATGATATGCTTAGACTCTAATATTTTATTCTGACTTTCTTTTCCTTTTATCTATTTTCTTTGATTTGATTTGATTTTCTTTTCTTTTATTTCTTGAATAATAAAAATATATGTGACAGTAGTCACATGACACATCACATGACATTATGTCATAAATCCTAGAACATTACAGAAAGAACTAGAAAGAATAACATTAAAATATATACTTATAGTATATTAATCTCATGGTATACTTATGGACAACATATAGACTTTAGGATAGTGTTATTTATTGATAGCATGGACCATGCATCTATTATATATATAGAGTAGCAACTCATTGGAGACTTTCTGTCAAGTTCTCTTGTAATCCCCATGAGACTTTTTATTTATGAGTTTAGCACAGATAGTTATAAATGATAATAATTATACTTAGGCTGTTATTTAGACATACTTCATTGTTTAAGTAAGTGGTATTGAGTAGTTTATGTGTATATTTTTGAGTAGAAGGCTTATGCTATAAGTCTCCTTGTGACTAGTCACAAAGACCAATAGAATACAAATAATAAATCTCTTAGTAGGATATTATTATAGGAATCACAAAAGAACTTGACAAGGAGTCTCTGCTGAATTGCTACCCTATTTATATAAGTTACAGATGGTCTGTGCTACCAATATTTAACCCTACTCTAAAGTCCATATATCATCCATGAGTGTACTATATGTATACTATGAGGTAGACATACTGTTAACATACTCCTTGACATCATCCTTCTTGCCCTTTCTATCTGAGTCTAGGCCTATGACCTCACATCATGTGATATGTCATGTGACCACAGTCACATGCCTCTTCATTGTTAATAAAAAGAAAAAGAAAATCAAAAGAAAAGAAATATTAAATCAAGGAAAATAGATAAAAGAAAAAGAAAAATGTTAGTGTTCAAGTGCACCATAACATTCATGCTGTTACAAACTTAAGACCTTAGAGTAGATCACAAATAAGAATCTTGTACTAGGTTAAGACAAGAGAACTCAATAGAGAACTCTATATAGGATCATCTATCTTATATATCTAAGACTACTGGTTTATACTCTACTACTTTAGCCTACTCTAAGTGACTATGCATTTGTCTTAGGGTTAACCATGTACATAACATATTGTATGATGTTATTTCTTTCTTAACCTTCTACCATTGAATGATATTGTGCTAAACCCTAACTTTAGTTTCAAGAATAAAAAATTGAAAATAAATTGAAAAGAAAGTGAAAATAAGAAATAAAATGAAGTTCAATGTTCACAACTCTAATACATGCAGACATTATCCAGTAAAAAAGTATCTAGTTTAGGGATTCCCTTCTTAGGAATATTAGTATTGTAGCAACTACTAAACCAGTGTCCAATAACAGCACAAGCAATAAATCTCACAGAAGAATATCTAGTGGGGAACACAAGTTGTGTAATTCATAAGAGAACTTGATAGAGAACCACAATAGTATTCTACTGACTATTTATATAACTATCCATGGTCTGTGCTACAACTATGCATCTGCTGTGCATCCTACCCTAATGTCCATGCCCTGCCCTCATGTCCATTACTAATCTATCTCATATTCTATTACTTGTCTACCATATATCTATCTCAAGGCCAGCATGCCATATACATATGTTCTGACGTCATACCCTAAGCCCTACTCTTCATCTCTGTTGTCCATGTGTACACTATGTATACACCATGAGGAAACCATACTATTAACATGTTCCTTAACATCACTCTATCTCTAAACTCTTCTCGATCCTTCTAGACCTTAGATTCTTCCAGACTGCTCTAGACTACTTTAGGCCCTATGACATAATATTATATAACTTTCCAGTCATGTGCCTTTTCTCTCTCATTGTAGACTAATAATATAACTACTGTCCTATTTATATCTTATCTCACTAAAGTCTGTCCACACTTTCTTGTCTTATAACAATTAGCTAGTGTTTATTAGGGCAGTAGTTAGTAAGATAGTAGACAGGTAGTCAGTAGACAGTGTGAAGTCAGATAGGAAGAATACTGGCTAGCACTTATAGAGAAATACTTGGAAAGATATTGTTTCTGAAGTTGTTAGACATCATAATAAGTATTGTTGATATTAGTCAAATAAACATGGAAGGATTGATCAGAGATGTAGAAGAAGAGGAAGCAATGAGGTTATTAAAGCAAGTGATAGAAAATAACATGATGTTGTTAAATATACAAAGATAAATATTGGAATTGCAAGTAGTAGAAGATCAGAAAAGAAGGAGGAAGCAGAAGAGAGAACAGAGGAGAAGAGAAAACAAAGAAAAATGAGAAGAGGAAGAATAGAGAAGAATAAAGAAAGAGAAAAGAGCAAAAAATATTTTGTTTGTAGAAGCTTTGGGCATATCACCTGTAATTGTAGAAATGTGGAGAGTAAGAGAGAAGAGAGATCAACACTGATGCCCTTAAATAAATTTGAAGTATTAAAATACAGAGTAATAAATATAGGAGAAGAAAGTGAAAAAAGACAGGAAAAAATAGAAAGACAATTTTAAGAGAAGAGATTGAGAAAAGAGAAGCCAATGGAGGTATGAAAGACAGGAGCAGATAACAGTATAGAAAATAAGAAGAAATTGTTGAGAGAGATAATAGTGAAGATAGGCTTAAAGTAAGAGGATGATGAAGAAGAGATTGTTGTGGAAGTACTGTTAGATAGTGGAGCAACAAGACTAGTAATGAGTTTGGAGTTTGTGAAAAGGAATAAGTTCAGGAAGAAGAAATTAGATAGGCTGATATATGTGAGAAATGTAGACAGTACCTTTAACCATGAAGAACCAATTGAGCACACAGTAGAAGTAGAATTATTTTTCAAAGGTCATAAAGAGAGAACAGAAATATATGTGATAGGTGGACAGAAATGGAGTATTATTTTAGGGATGCTATAGCTGGCATGTTATAATCCAGAAATTGATCAGAAGATTGGAGAAGTAAAAATAATGAGGTGTCCAGATGAATATGGGAAGAAATGGAAGATGAAGCAGATGAAGTCAGGATGTCAGAAACAGAAGAAGAAATAACAGAAGAATGAAAAGATGTAGAAGGAAAAGAAGAAAGAATTTAGGAAACTAATAGTTGAAGAGGAGATGGAAATAGTGAGAATGATAGAAGAAAAACAGAAAGAAGAGAAAGATTTGATAGAAATTAGGACAGCAAAAGAGATGGTTCTTAGAAGGTTCCATAAGTACTTAAAGGTGTTTTAAAAGAAGGAGTTAGAGAGAATACTGATGAGAAAGACTTGGGATCATGCTATAGATCTCAGAGAAGAATTTGTTCCAAAAAGGGGGAAGATATATCCATTGTTAAGAATAGAGAGAGAAGAAATTTGAGAATTTGTAAAATATCAGTTGAGGAAGAGGTATATTTGACTATCAAAATCACTACAAATGTTACTAGTGTTCTTTGTGTTCAAGAAAGATGGGAACAAGAGGATAGTGCAAGATTACAGATATCTGAACAATTGGACAATCAAGAACAATTATTTATTACTACTAATTTCAAACTGAATAGATAATCTAGAAAAAAAGAAGGTGTTTATGAAGATAGACTTGAGGTAGAGATAATACAATGTGAGGATCAAGGAAGGAGATAAGTGGAAGGGAGTATTCTCAATGCCTGAGAGTGCCTTTGAGCTAACAGTAATATTCTTTGGGTTGATAAACTCACTAGTGACTTTTCAGGCAATGATAAATAATTTACTTAGAGATATAATAGAAGCAGAAGATATGGAAGCATTCATTAGTGATGTGATGGTAGAAGTAGAGACAGAGGAAGGACATGATAATATTGTGGAGGAGGTATTAAGAAGAATGGCAAAAATGATTTATTTGTAAAAATGAAGAAGGAGAAAGTATAAGGAGTGGTAAATTGGCCAGTACTGAGAAATGTAAAGAATATGTAGAAGTTTTTGAGGTTGGCAAACTATTATGGATAGTTTGTCAAAGATTTTGCAAGAGTAGCAAAACCCCTTCATAAGATGAAAAGAAAAGATATAAAGTGGAATTGGGAAAAAAAACAGCAGAGAGTGTTTGAAGAGTTAAAAGAGAGGTTTATGACAGAGCTACTTTTGGTGACATCAGACTTAGATAAGAAGATAAGAGTAGAAGCAAATATATTGGACTTTGTTACAGAAGGAGTATTGTTAATAAAGTATGAGGATAAGAAATGGAAACAAGTAGCATATATTTTCAAGTCATTAAATAAAGCTAAAAAGAATTATGAAATTCATAATAAAAATTGTTAGATATCTAGAAGCATGGAGGTATTTTTCAAAAGGTGTCAAGAGTCAGTTTGAAATTTGGACTAATTAAAAAAACTTGGAATATTTTATGAAAGCTCAAAAGTTAAATCAAAGGCAGGCTAGATAGGCCTTATATTTGTCAAGATTTGATTTTGCTTTAAAACATGTAGCTAGTAAGAGTATGGGATGGTTTGAATGGAAGAATATATTGAGCAGAAGAAGTGAAGAGAGATAATGAAAATTAAGTAATGTTGAAGAAAGAATGGTTGAAGATTAGGGTAATGGAGAAGAAACAGTTGTTGATTGAAGAGGCTGAAGAAGAAATTATAGAAAAAATTAAAAAATCTGAGACAAAAGATGATAACAAATTAGTATTGAAAGAGAAGAAGATATATGTTTTAAAGGATGAGAGTAGTCAAATAATCTCCAACCTTGAACATTATAATATGCTGATAGCAGGATATAGAGGACAGTGGAAGATAGTAGAATTGATCACTAGGAATTATTGGTGGCTAGGAGTTACTAAGAAAATCAAATGATATGTAGAGGGATGTGATTAGTGTCAAAGAATAAAGAATAGGGTAGAAATGCCAGTAGAAAGATCAAGGCCAAATACAGTGCCAGAGAAACAGTGGTAATATATATTTTTATTATAAAGTTACCACTATCAAGAGATTATAATTCAATCTTTGTAGTATATAACAGGTTTTCAAAAATGTTGCATTTTATAATAACAACAAAAAAGATAACAGCAGAAGAATTGGTAAGATTGTTTAGGGATAATGTGTAGAAGTTGCATGGGTTGCTAGAGAGTGTGATTTTCAATAGAGTACCTCAGTTTACAGTAAGATTGATGAAGGAGTTGAATGAGATATTAGAAATAAAAACAAAGTTATCAATGGCTTATTATCTACAGACAGACAGACAGATAGAGAGAACAAACCAAGAGCTGGAACAGTATCTGAGAATGTACATTGATCATAGACAAAGCAATTGGTCAGAATAGTTAGCAACTACAGAGTTTGTCTTTAATAACAAGATATACAGTAATTAAGTCATTACCATTCAAGATCAACTATAGACAAGAGTTAAGGATGGGTTTTGAGATAAGAAAAAAGAGGAAGCATGTGAAAGCAGAGGAATTTGTGAAGGAAATGAAGAAGATACATGAGGAAGTGAAACCAGTGTTGAAAAAATTGTAGGAGAAAATGAAAAAATATACAGATAGAAATAAGAAGGAGACAGTTGAGTATAAAGTAGGAGATAAAGTATTATTGAGTACAAAGGATTTGACATGACAGATGAGGAATAGAAAGACAAAGAAGTTGATGGAGAAGTTTGTGGGGCTATATAAAATTAAGAAAATTATATTAGAAAAGATGGTGAAGTTGGAGTTACTGGTGTTGATAAAAATCCATGAAGTGGTTAATATGAGTAGGATAGCATTGTATCAAGAGCAGGTAGAGTAATAGAAGAAGATCCTACTTTCTCCAGTAGAGATAGACAGAGAAAAAGAGTATGAACTTGAGAAAATATTAAATAAAAGAGATGTAAGGGAGAAACCAAAGTATTTAGTTAGGTGAAAGAGATATATAGTAGAAAAAGATAATTGTGAGGGGTTAGAAAATTTAGGAAATGCAATAGACTTAGTAAAGGATTTTGAGAAGAAGATTAGAGAGAAAGAAATAAGAAGGGTACAGATGAGAAGAGAAAGGAAAGGGCATTGAATTCAGAAGCAAAGGTGTTTAAAAGAAGTGAGTTACTAGAAAAGTATATAGTGAAAATCTTGTTTGGATGAAACAATGGAAAATTTGGAGATGAATATTTGAAGAAATTAGAGAGAAGTTGGGCAAGATGGAGAGAAAAAGAGAGGTAAGTTCTTCTAGAGATAGAATCTTAAGAGAGAGGTACTGTTATGATATACTTGGACTCTAATATTTGATTCTGACTTTCTATCACAAAATGAACTACTCACTTATTTGTGATATCTGAACCTTGGGTGCACTCTCAGAGGTTTAGGAGTAATTCAGAAGTTCAATAATGATGACAATGATGATTAAGATCAATATAGATAATAAAGAATAAATATTGATGAAAATTGATATTGTTAAGTCTAAGGTCTAATCCTCAGACACAGAAATATATATACAAAAGAGTAATGGTCTGTACACAAGCTGTTGCCATCACATAATCAAAACTTGTACCTGATGGGAGCTTTCATCTGTCATAGCAGCTGTCAGGCTAATTTTAGAAGATAACTAATTATGTTATTACATTGATATAGTTGTATGTTTACCAATACTTATTGCTTGGAGATGCATCATATGTTGTTGTAAATGTATTGATGAGCACTTTTCAACACAAGTTCAATTGTGCAAATCTGTTTATCCATTCATAAGATATTAGCAGACAAAGCTTTTACAGCTACTGATGGCCTGGTATCTCAGTCATTTGTTATTGCTTTTGTGCATCCCACATGTATGTGGATAGCCCTCATTTGGGGCTTTCCAGCACAACTTAGTTTGTAAAAATCAGTCCACTGGTTATAGAAATACAAGCTAAATGAAGTTTGTGACACTTTCTTTTTCTTTTATCTATTTTCTTTGATTTTATTTTATTTTGTTTTATTTTTATTTTTATTTTTTCTTTTATTTCTGGCACAATAAAGAGGTATGTGACCATAGTCACATCACACATCACATGACATTATAAAGCCTAGAACATTACAGAAAGAACTAGAAAGAATTATATTAAGATACATATCTATAGCATGTCAACCTCATGGTGTACTCATGAATAATGCATGAAATTTAGGATATAGGGTTATTCATTGATATTATGGACCATGTATCTATCATATAAATAAGATAGCAATTTACTGGGAACTTTTTGTTGAGTTCTCTTGTGATTCCTATAAGATACTTTGCCTATAAGTTTACCTAGTGTACTATTGACTGTCTTGGTTAGTAGTTGCTACAATAACAAAGAGCTTGATAATGGGTATATTTTCTTCTTTTTTAGTATAATTCCATGTCTTTCTCATTGATATTCTTTTCAATTTCTTCTCAAATACCTTCAAATATTTATGAAAACCATTTCTTCTACCATACTAATCTCAATTAATTCTTCTTATTTCTCCTGCTTCTCTTCTATCATTCTTGCTATTTCTATCTCTTCTTTAACTGCTGGTTTCCTAAACTTCTCCTTTCATTCTCTTTGTCTTTTCTCTTTTTTCTACTCTTTTTCTTTCTGTTTCTGCCATCCTGGCTTTGTTTGCTTTGTCTTCTGCTACTTCCCACATTTATCTAGACATCTTATTGTGATATACTAGCTATGGCATCTCTAATATAATGCTCCATTTCTGTTCTCCTATCACATATATCTCTGTTCCTTCCTTATGTTCTTTATAAGACAACTCTACTTCCACTGTATACTCTATTGGTTCTTTATAATTAAAGGTACCATCTATATTCTCATATATACCAGCATATCTAACTTCTTCTTCCTAAACTTATTTTTTCTCACAAACTCTGAACTTATTACCAATCCTGTTGCCTTACTATCTAATAACACCTCCACTACTATTTTTTCTTCATCTTCTTTCTGCTTCAATCCTATCTTCTCTGTTACTTCTCTCAGCAATTTTTCCTTTTTCCCCCCATTGCTACTATTTGCTTCTATTTTTTATACCTCCACTGTATCTTTTTTTTCAATCTTTCTTAAAATTGTTTTCCTATCCTTTCTTATTTCCCTTTCACTACCTTGTTCTACATTCATCACTCTGCTTTTCAATACTTTGAATTTATCTAAGGACCTTGGTACTAGTCTTTTCTCTTGCCTATTTTCCATGTTTCTATAATAATAGACAAAATCTCCACATACAAAACACTTCCTTTCCAGCATTGCTCTTTCTTTATTTGCTTCTCTCCTTCTCTCTCCTGTTTTTTATCATCTCCATTCCTTCTTTGCTTTTCTTTCCTCTCTTATCCTCATTCCCTCTACTCTTCTCTATTTGTCCTCTACTTTCTTTCTTTCTTCTTCATCTTCTCTTTTCTTTTGCTTTCTTTGTTCTTCTTCTTTCTATCTTTTTTTGTTTTCTCTCCTCCTTCATTCTCTTTCCTACTGCCTCCTTCTTTTCTAATTCTTTACTACTTGTAATTCTAATATTTGTCTTTGCAAATTTAATAGCATTACATTATTCTCCATCACTTGCTTTAATAATCTCATTGCTTCTTCTTCTTCCACATTTCTGATTAATCTTTTCATATGCACTTGACTAATATCAACAATTTCTGTTGCCATGGCATCTAACAATCTAAGTGTTATTCCTTTGAAAAAATTTACTCTGTAAGTACTAGCTAGTATTCTTCTTATCTGACCTTACACTGTCTGTTGACTACCTATTTACTACATTACTACTACTGCCCTAATAAACACTGGCTAATATCTCAGAGAATGAAATTCCTAAATCAGATGCTTCCTTACTGGATAATGTCACTACTCTGCATAGACAAGTCACAAGGAGATCTGCCACACAAGCCTTCTACTTAAAAATATATGTCAACTACTTAATACCACCTACTTAGATATGTCTAGATAGTAGCCTGGATATGATCACTACTATCTATAACTGTCTGTACTAAATAGCTAGCTCCCCTTAAGCCTATGGTCTGGCTATATAAAAATTTGCAGTAATTGACCATGCTAGTCACATACTGAAAATGATAAGAGAATAAAGTAAGAAAACTATGAAATGCAGTATTCTTGAGAGTTGTTGAGTTCTACTATTGTGGTAATCACTAACCAAGATGGTCAATAGCACACTAGGTAAACTTATAGGCTGTTATGACTTAGATCTTTGAGTAAAGATGAAAGACTACTTTTGTATTGAGTAACACAAAAAAACTCAATAGAGTTCTAAGTACAAACTAGTCTACCTTATATACCACAGATCATGGCCTGTGTGCATACTACAACTAACCTACCATAAAATACATATACTTTCTATAAAACCAACATGTTATTGCTATACTGTATAATATTATCTATTCTAGAACCTTCTATAATCTTCTTTGTATCACATGATGGTGTGACAGTGACAGTGATATACTGACAACCCTGTGACATGTGTCAAGTCTCTGTCACACTTTGTGACTTATATAACTATCACATATGATATTATACTAATTTTTCCATTTAAGTTCAAAATAAAGAAAGAGAAAAGAAAAATCAAAATAAAATAAAGGAAAATGAGAAAAAGAAAATAAAACCAAAAGGAAAATATAATAGAGTCCAGTCCATCATTTATAATTTTGACATAGGCAAAGTATCTTGTAAGGATTATAAAAGAACTCAACAAGAAATTTCTAATATATTGCTATCCTATTTATACAAATGGTTCATGGTTCATGCTAATGATAAATAACCCTACCTTAAAATCCATGTATTGTTCATAAGTATACACTATATACACTATAAAGTAAACATATTATTGACATGTACCTTGACATTATCTTTCTAATTTCTTTTTTCAGATTTTAGGCTTATAACATGATGTCATGTGATATGTTATGTGACTATGGTCACATGCCTCTTCATTATCCCAGAAATAGAAGAAAAAAGAAAAGAAAAATCAAATCAAGAAAAATAAATAAAATGAAAAGAAAATCAGAATAAAATATAAAGTTTGAGCATACTATGACATTTATTTTCAAGAAGCCAAATTCTTTGCCATAAGATGCAGTATCAACCATGCTGTCCTCTCACATGACACCTCTAGAATCATTGTGATTACAGACTCTATTTGC
>Ga0157359_1000386_pt1 | contig 15784 bp, 11 predicted proteins | sample AttcapACBM3_FD_111482 | JGI IMG/M metagenome (GOLD analysis project Ga0157359, IMG submission 111482) | Fungus gardens microbial communities from leaf cutter ant in Botucatu, State of São Paulo, Brazil - Atta capiguara ACBM3 | ecosystem: Host-associated > Fungi > Mycelium > Unclassified ...
ACTTGTATATAAGACTAGTAGTTACACTGTAATTTACTAGTCTGATAATCAACAAAGATAACTCTTATTGAACTCAACCTCTGGTATTCAATGGCAATACACCAATTAGTACTCACTCCCATCTTAGACTTCTACAAGTTTATATATCTCTGAGCTAACTCTGTGGACTTTGATTCTTGGTATAAACTGTGCCTGACAGTATTATCAGACTCCCAAGTCTGCTGTCACTTCTGAGCAGTTCTGTTTGCATATCAACCTTTGCACTTCAAAGTTCAATAGCTTTCTTTCACTATAACTCTTCTACCCATTCAGGGTCAACACTGGTCCCACCACTTGGGACACTATTCAATATTATTTCATGTTCTAGTGACAACCTCTCTGAAGCATATCTGCTAAACATCTCATGACACTCAAGACATATCTATCAAAGAAGCTAATTATCTCTGAGGTCTCTATCTCATACTATTCAATCTGATCAGACAGTTTTGCCTGTCCTTGGCCCAAGTATTGTCTTTGTAGACAATGATCCTAATTGGAAGGATACTTCTGCTACTAATTCTATTATTAATCTGATATAATAGACCTACTTCTTTTACTCACTTACAGTTGAAATCCTATAGGAGTGATAATACTAATGAGCAGTTGGCTGACATACTTGGTCAACTTGCAAACATTCTTAATGCTAATCAGACCCCATTCATAACACTAATCCAAGAGAAACTAAAGCCTATATCCCTAATACTTTTAGCAGTACTGAGCCTGACAAGCTCAATAATTTTCTGTTTCAATGTCATCACTGCTTCTACACCAATCCTGCACAATTCAGCACAGATATTGTGAAAATTAACTTTGTAATGACCTATCTCACTGAAGTTGTCCAGGACTAGTCTAAGGTGGGCCTCAACTAGAAAGATCAGGGCATTCTTCAAGACTAGCCTTCTAACTAGAACTTGTTTGTTGACAAATTACATTGACATTTTGGTCTTTCAGACCCCATTGGTGAAGTGGCTAACATGCTGGATAATCTCTGAATGAAGCCCAGTAACAAGGTTTCCATCTACAATATAGATTTCATGTACTATACCTCTTAACTAGATTGGGAGAATAGTATTCTATGCCACCACTATTACCAGGGTCTTCCCAACCAGATCCAGGATCCCATCTTTACCTGAGAACAAGAAAAACCTACCTTGTTCCAGGATATGTATACTTTAGTAATGACTATTGATCACTGCTACTGGGAGCATAAATGTAAATGCCACTATGCCAGATAGGCAGAAAAAGAGGCTCTTGAGTTTCACTCCTAGAAGCAAGATAAAGCTTTCTCTGCTGGTAATGTCATGACTTCCCAGAATAAGGTAAATACATCTTTGGCAGCTTTGTCTGTCAAATCATCTCTGTTCAAAATATTATCTCCTGCTTCCAAGAAACAACTCAATTCTTCACAGGTAGATTTCTCTTTCAAACTAGCTAGCAATATCAAGTTGACCAGTGATAAGTGCAAGAAGTATCTCAAAAACAATCTGTGCTTCTATTATAGTGCAAAAGATCATAAGATGGACTCTTGTTTCAAGAAGAAGACTATAGTTATACTAAAAGGCCATGATGCTTCAGTAACTACTGATTTTCTGGTAAATGCTTCTGAAAAACTCCCAGAACTCCACATAAACTGAGAGCTGTGTTGAACTTTTCTGTGTAGTAACAAGTCTTATCCAACTCAATGCATCTGCTCTTTCTGATTCCCATTCACTCTTTGTCTCTCTTACTTCTTTCTTGATTCTTGGCTAGAATCATCTTAATAAAATCCCATTCTAAGCTCTTGTCAACTCTGGGTCTACTTATTGCTTTGTAAACTTGAAATTTGTGGATGCTCACTATCTAAAGACATCTGCAACCCCTTTAGTTGCTTTCCACTTGTTTGATAGTTCATCAAATAACACCATCTCCAAAATTGCTAACTTGTCCATAATTTTCCCTACTGGTAATTGTATGACTCTAGACTTCTATGTTATTCTGCTTAATTTTTCCTGCTCTTTGGTCCTTGGATACAACTAGCTCACCTAACACAATTCACTAATTAATTAAGTAAATAGGTCAATAAACTTCTGTCTATCTTTGTAGAAAAATCTTGCTTCCTCTTGTATCACAGCCAACACACCATTGACATCTTCATCATCTCCTGACATTTCTTTGCATTCATTGGATTTCACAGCTTCCATACTTGTATCTAAAACCTCTGTGTCTATCTCCAAGCAACCTAACATTGCTATTATTGGTTCTATAGCATTCTTGTACACATCAAAACTTCTGGGCTTGAGCAAATTTGAACTCTGTCTTTGTTCTTTAGACATTTAGGCCAACTCTGTAAAACTTGCAGAGGCTTCTGACTTTTCCAATGTCTCTTCTGATTATTATAAATTTGCTGATATTTTCAGCAAAACCAAAGTTGAAGTTCTTGCTTTTCATCATTTTTATGACCTCCAAATTAATCTAGAAGAAGGTACTCAACCTCCAGTTGGCCCTATATACTCTTTTTCAGCATTTAAACAAGAGACTCTCAAGGAATTTATTGAGGAAAATCTCAATACAGGTTTCATCCATCTAACCTTCTCTCTGCATGGTGTACTGATATTTCTTGTCAAGAAGAAAGATGGTTTACTACACCTCTATGTTGACTTCCATAGTCTTAACTGCATTTTCAAAAATGATTGCTATCTACTCTCACTCATCTTCAATCTGCTAGACTCATCTCACAAAGCTCAAGTATATACAAACATAGATTTTTATCATGCTTATCACTTGGTTCACATCGCCAATGGTGATGAATGGAAGACTACCTTTAGAACACACTATGGATTATTTAAATGGCCTGTAATGCCTCTCAGTCTTACCAATACTTCTGTAGTCTTTCAGCAATTCATGAACAACATTTTCTCTGACCTTTTGGATGTTTGTGTCATGATTTATCTGGATAATATACTCATCTACTTGAATAACATGTCAGAACATCACTAGTATGTTAAAGAAGTACTCAAGTGTCTCCACAAGACTAGTCTTTATGCTAAAGCAGAGAAATGTGAATTTTACTCTGAGTCAATAAAGTATCTAGAATACATCCTTTCTTATTTTGGCCTTACTATGTCTGACAATGAAGTCAAGATTATTTAATACAGGCTGAAGTCTAAGAAAGTCAAGGATATTTAATCTTTCTTAAGTTTTACTAATTTTTATTGCCAGTTCATTTTCAACTACTCAGATATTGTTATTTCATTGACATATCTCACCCAGAAGGACATTTCTTGGAAGTTTGACTCCTCTTATTATGATACTTTCAATTCTTTCAAGAAGACATTCATATCTGCTTCTATTCTTACTTATTGGATTTCTAGTGCTCAACTTGTCATAGAAACCAATGCTTTGGACTATGCTCTTGCTGCAATCCTTTCTATTGTTAATGGAGAAAAATAACAATAAATTGCTTGCTATCTTTGAAGCCTTCAAAATATGGCAACACTACCTGAAGAGTCTGGCCTATCCTATTGATGTTGTTATGGATTATAAAAACCTTGAGTACTTTTCTACTACTAAGATATTAATCCAGAGGCAAATGCAGTAGCCCAAGTATCTCTCTCAGTTCAATCTTGTTATCAGATTCTATTCTGGTTATCTTAGCACCAGACTGGATGTTCTTACTAGATAGAGAACATCTATTCTAAAAGGGAAAACACTAGCTACACTATAGTCAAACCTTACAACTTCAAACCAATCTTCACCCAAGAACAACTTGTGGCCTCCATATGAGCTACTATTCTCCTCTTTTCTTCTCTTTATATAGTCACAGTTGTAGATCTGGACATTCTACACTGAGACATCCTTTTGGCTTTTTTTAGTGATCTAATTGCTACAAAACACATCTTGGCAGATGGCAGATAGCCTATGGACCCAAACAGTCTTCTTCTTGACAACAAAATCTATATACTATCTATTAGTAATCTTTGCACACATGTTCTCCAGTATAACCATAATCATATCCTTGTCAGATACTTTAGTCAAAACAAAACACTGGAATTAGTTTGCTATGGATATTTCTGGCCCAGCTTCCATACTAATGTACAACAATTCTGCAAGTCCTGTGTTACTTGTATGCAATATAAGCCATAATATCACAAGTTCTATAGATTTCTCAAACAACTTCTTATTCCTGAGCAACCATAGTATTCTATTTCTATAGATTTTATTGGGAAACTTCTGTTATCCTCTAGATTTGACACTATCTTGATCATAGTTGACTAGCTCACCAAGCAGGCAATTTTTATTCCTGCCTATAACACCATCACATCTACAGACTTAGTATGTCTGTTTGTTCTCCATGTGTTCTCCAAACATGGCATTTCTTCCCATGTTATCTTTGACAGAGACTTAGAGTTTATGTCAAACTTTTTCCATTCTTTAGACACTGCCCTGGATATATAGCTTTATTTCACTTTAGTTTACTACCCTAAAGGTAATGGACAAACTGAATACATGAACTAGATTCTTGAGCAATATCTTCATGTATATTATAATTACCAGTAAGACAACTGGTCTAAACTCCTATCTCTTGTGGAGTTTGTTTACAATAATGCTCCAAGTGCTACTACTGGTGTTTCTCCATTCTTCACTAATAAAAGATATCATCCAAAAATCACTATTTATCCTAAATGTGATATTGCTTCCTTCCAAGCCTATAACTTCACTGTAGATCTTGATGAATTACAGAGTATCCTCAAAGCTGAAATTTCTGCAGCCCAACAGCATTATCAGAAATCCACTAATACACAACATTTACTCACTTCTGATTTCAAGATAGGAGACAAAGTCTTCATTAAGACTCAGTTCTTCAGAACTACTCAGCCTTCAAAAAAGCTTTCCAAAAAATATCTTGGACCCTACAAAATCATTCCTCAGTCTGATACATTATTGTTTACCCTCTGTCTTCCAGAGTCTATGCACTTTGTCCATCCAGTTTTCTATATGTCCATGCTTGAACTTACCATGTCCAACTCTTTCTCTGAGAGAACACAAATGGCCCCTATACCAGTTGTAATTGATGGAAAATCCAAATATGAAATTTCTCAGATAGTAGACTCCAAAATTGATTGTCAACAGACATACAAGCTTCTATACAAGGTGATCTGGCTAGGATATGAAGACATCAAAAATAAATCTGAGTGGATCACTGTATCTGAACTCACTTATGCCACTGACTTGGTATCTGATTTTCATATTGCATATCCTGCTAAGCCTGGTTGAGAGGGGAGTCAGACAGATATGGTGGTGGATATGGCCATGTCTCTGATAACATGCTTGATACATATGTACTTCTTCTTTTAGCCACTACTGTCAGACTCTTGGACTGCTACAAGTATTGCAATATTCTGGTAGTAGGCTGGTGAGACATCATTCACTCTCTTTGTCTCAATCATGCTGTTGCATTTGTTTCCTGTTTCTGTGCACTTTTAATGGGAATTCTTTTATTATTTTTTAGTATATTCTATCTGCTTATTTTTATTCAACTACAGCTTCCATACACTCTTTACAGGGTTTCTTCTCAAACTTTCAGACTTTTATTTTTATTTCTGTCTCTTAATTTCTTACTCACTATTATATGCCAAGTTCATCTGTTTAGAAAACACATCCCTACAGTGATACTCCTTATCAACATCTAATCCAAAAAGTCCACCTTCTATGGTGGCCACCTTTCTTGTAACAATCTAGAGATTCTGTTTTTCTATAACAGAGATACTCCTATCTGACTTGGTCTTCCATGGCAGAGTTATACTTTTGTTAGTATCTTCATACTAAAACCTCTGCTTAGGGTAATAGGAGCTATACTACTGAAACCCTTAGTATCTTCTATAATATGTACTTGTATATAAGACTAGTAGTTACACTGTAATTTACTAGTCTGATAATTGACAAAGATAACTTCTATTGAACTCAATCACCAGTGTTCAACAGTGACACACCAAATAGTACTCACTTCCATTTTGGACTCCTTTCTTTCATCTGAAGTTGTGATTATATGGTAGTCAGATGGTACAGTATATAAGCTGAAGCCAAGGTTATTCCACAAGTTTGCACATCTCTGAACCAACTCCACAGACTTTTATCCTCAGTATGAACTGTGTCTGACATATATGGCCTTTAGAATAGGCTAGAATTTGTGTAGTATAGACTATTAGTCTAGTATATATAAGATAGATATATTATACTAGGAACTCTATTGAGTTCTTTTGTATAAACCCTATACAAGATTCTTTTGTTGACTTAACTCTGAGTTTTCAATTGTAACATTAGAACTCAATATCTGTTATAATTACAAGACTTTAGAGTGAATTAAGTAAAGAAACCTTATATTAGGTTAACACTAGAGAACTCTGTACAGAATCATCTATCTTATATACTCTAGACTAGTGGTCTGTACTATACTATCATTAGTCTACTCTAAATGACTATGTATATAACATGCTATATGACATTATTCCTTCTAGAACCTTCTACTGCTTTCCATCATGACATGTGTTTGTATGACTGTGATTTGTGATGTTATGCTAAACCCTAATTCTAGGCCTAAAAATAAAAACTAAATCAAAAAGAAAAAGAAAAATGAGAAAGAGAATAAATAAAACTGAATCCAACTTCTGTGATTCTGATAATATCACTTTTTAAGACTGCCCAATTCCAGACCTTTTTTGTTTATTTTTCTTACTCTCTTACCATCCTTAGCTAGAAGCAATACGACTTTTGGTCAAGAAGAATTGCTAAGCTTTAGACATACTAGTTAAGCAGAGAAAGCTTAGCTATTTGTATTTATTTTGTACCAAAGCCCACTGGTACTTAGTAGACATATCATTTTTTGTAGATATGTTAGGTAGCTCTTTTATAGTAAAAACTTCATGCTACAGTGTCCTCCTGCAATCTGTCTATACAGAAGAATAGCAGTGACTTTTTAGGCACTATCTAGGATAGAACATCTTTCCTAAGACAAAATCATATACAATTTTCTTAGAACAGTAGTTAGTAGTCAAATAGTCAGTAGATGGTGTGAGGTAAGACAAGAAGAGTATTCACTAGCACCTACTGAGATAACATCAAGTTCATAATATGATTCTAAAAGCAAAACCAGCACTAGCACCTCTCTCTTACTTTTATATATATCTTCTTCTCCCATACTACTACTCCTAACACCATCACCAATTAACTCTCCATCTCTTTATGCCAACATGAGTTAATATAGCCTAACCAATTATAAACAAATTATTAGGCAATAATATGAGTAGCTAACAGCAATACAAGTATAAATCCAGGCCTTATTAATAAGAAGAGTAGGAGGAGCAGTAGCAGTAGAAGTTCCTAGACCCAACACTGGGTTGAACATAGAAGTAGCTAAGCCACAAATATTTAATAGAGAGGTAAGAAGGGCTTTATGTTTTTTGATAGTATGTAGATTGTATATTAGAGTGAAAATGAGAGATATAACAGTGGAGGAGCAAGTACAGTGAGTAGTGTTATATATACAAGGAAAATTGGTGGATATTTGGAAGGAGAATATAATGCAAGATTTAGAAAGTAGAAATTAAAGTTATATAACAGTAAAAGAATTTTTGTTAGATTTGAAAGAGGAGTTTAGGGAAGAGGATGATAAGATGATAAAAGTGGCAGAATTGAAGAAAGTAGAGCAAGGGAGTAGAATAATAGAGGAATTTGTTTTGTACAGGAATTCAAAAGAGTAGCAAAAGGAAGTGGATGTTATGACTCAGAGCCCTTAGAGTTGGGTTAAGAGGCAACCTTGTATTGTGGTAACACAAGAGAACTCAATAGAGAACTCGGTACAAGATAGTCTACCTATATATAATAAGATCTCATGGTCCATACTAACTATTTCTAGTCTATTCTAAACAGCCATATGTTTAGCCATGTGCTCAGCACATAGTATGATGTCATTCTTCTAGAACCTTCCTTGTCATGTGACCTATGTCATCACTAACCCTAACCCTAGGTGCTAAAAATAGAAAAAGGAAAATAAATTGAACAAGAAAATAGGAAATAGGAAGAACATGAAAAAGAACTAAGTCTACTTCTTGCAACTCTGACAGTGGATATAAAAAAAGACTTTTAGTAGAAGAGTTTAAGAGAAGCATAAATAGGATTATATGTCAGAATTGAAAAAGACAGACTTTGAACCATTTTATTTTCACTCTTCTTTTCTTTTTATTTGTAGTAGTTTTCTTTTTTCTGGAATATGAAGAAGGACAAAGATGTGACATCACATGTGACAGTCATATATGTCACAAGATATGATGAAGGTGTGACATTTATCACAAGATGTCACAGTCACAGTCACAAGATCACATGATGCAGGAAAGAATATAGAAGATGCTAGAATAATGATGTCATACAACATGGCAGATACATGTTGGTCTTATTGTTGTGGTAACCACTAGATACAAAGTCCAATAATCACACAAGCAAGTAAAGCTCTCAGTAGACTATCAATATGGAGATCACAAGAGAACTTGATAAGGAGTCTCTGCTAGATTACTACTCTATTTATATAAGTTACACATGGTCTGTGCTACAAATAATTACTTCTGCCCTAATGTCCATACATCATCCATAAGTACACTATGTATACATTATAAGGTAGCTATATAGTTAACATACTCCTTGATGTCATTTATTTAGTCTACTCTAGGCCTATGACTTCACATTATGTGACAAGTCATGTGACTGTAGTCACATGCCTCTTCATCATCAATAAAAGAAAAAGAAATTCAAAAGAAAAGAAATATAAAATCAAAAAATAGATAAAAAGAAAAAGAAAAAAGTTAATTCTTATATGTATTATAATACTTACGGATAAAGCATAATCTTTAAAATAGGCTAGAAATAGTTCAATGCAGACCATGGTATAAACATATATAAGATAGACTAGTTTGTAGAAGAAACTCTATTGAGTTCTCTTGTATTACTCAATACAAGAGTGGTTTTTCATCCTAACCTTCAGATCTAAGTCATAAAATTGTAAGGCAAAGACTGATGAAATCAGAATACTCTTCCAGGAATATTAAACAATAGTATAAGTAAGCAACAAATTTAAATAGGCATTGGAAGAAGAGTAGGTAGGAAGAGAAGAGATTGAGAAGTAGAAGGAAAACAAGGTCTTCAGTGTTATAGTACGAGAGTGTGAACAGACTTGGACTAAGGTTAGGGTTAAGTATTATAATTATTAGTCTACAACGGAAGAGAGATAGGAGGAAGAACATGTGACTAGGAAGTCATGTGACAGAGTCTAGAATGGTCTGGAAGGACTAACAGTCTAGAAGGATCAAGAGAAGTCTAGATCAGAGTTAGGGTTAGGAGTGATGTCAAGAGACATGGGTTCCTCATGATGTACACATGGTGTGCACATGTACAGCGGAGATTAAGAGTATGACGTCAGGGCACATGTAGAAAGCATGATGGCCTTAAGGAAAACACATGTGGATGAGTAATAGGATATGAGGATGATGCATGGACATAAGGGCAGGTAATTATTGTTGTAGCACGGACCAGGAGCCTGTAATATATATAGAGGATCAATATAGCGAGGGCTCCTTGTCGAGTTCTCTTGTAATCCCCACTACTAGATAGCTAACTAAGAGCTTTGCTGAAGTTAGCATACTATGAGTGCTGTTCCAGCGAGTGGTTGCTACAACATTCAGTACCAAGAACAAACCTATTGACAAATGTTAAAGAGGCAAACAGATAATGGTTGCTATAGCCTCAGATTTAGCTAAGGAGATAGGAGGTTTAACAGTAGGTTCTAGTAGAGCTTACTCTAATAGAGAGAGTAGAGAGAATGAATATGGTTATTGCATATCTACAGCAACAGCAGACAGAGTTCATGCCTAAGTGTTATGATTCAAGACTCAAAGTGTTAAGTCAAGAAACAACTCTTGTATTGGAGTGACACAAGAGAACTCGATAGAGTTCCTAATACAAAGTAGTCTACCTTATATACTATTTCTCATGGTCCATGCTAGCTACTGTGCACCCTAGCCTAAACGACCATGAGTATAACATGAGGTCAGCATGTGTTATCCATGCTGTATGACGTTACTTTGTTCCAGAACTTTCTACTTCCTTCTTCCAAGTCTCGTGATCAGTCTTGTGACTATGCCATCAATTTGTGACTGACAGCGTGACTGATAAACCCTAACCCGAGTTGTTCTAAAAATAGAAAAATAAAAGAAAACAAAACAAAAAATAAAAGAAAACAAAAAGAGAAAATAAAAACAGAGTCCACTGTCAATGATCTTGACACTAAGTAAGATCTATATACCATAGATGTGGATAGGGAAAGGAACTGTTATAGTTGTGGGAGATTTGGTTATATTGCAAGGAACTGTAAGAATCAGGGAATTGTAGAGTAAGGGAGAAGGCTTGAATATAGGAACAATAGTAATGCTATAAACAATTTAAATGGGGAGAAAAGCTTAATAGTTCTTGATTAGGCTCTTGTAATTATAATAGATTTGCAATACTTTCTAGAGCAATGAACAAGAAATTCTGCTGCAATCTAGATAATATTATAGAACACTTTGGACACTAACAATTTTTATTTTATTTTATTTTATATTGATTTCATTTTCATTTTCATTTTCATTTAGACAATGAAGAGGCACGTGACACCACAGTCATATGACAGGTCACATGATGTGACATTATAGGCCTAGAATGTGGGGGAAGGATCTAGAAGATGATGTCAGAGCACATGTATACAACATGGTAGCCTTGAGTAGGGAATGAGGTGGACATGAGGTTGTAGCATGGACCAGATGTATTTAGTATATATAGGATGCTAATTTAGCAGAGACTCCTTGTTGAGTTCTCTTGTGAAATTCCCACTAGATATCCACTTAAGAGATTTACTCACTTATGATGCTATTGGTCTTTGTGACTAGTGGTTGCCACAGCAGTAAGACAATTCTAAAATGACATCAGCTACTTAATTTCTCTAGATGTAAGTGAATTGGAATAAGATTTCCTAAAGTCTCAATCTCCCAGGTAGGAGTAATATAGAATGCACCTGTTGTTGTGGCAACCACTTATCACAATGATAAATGATTACACAAGCAAGTAAATCTCAAAAGTGGATATAATGTGGGTAGTTTACAAGAGAACTCGACAAGGAGCCTCTTCTTAATTAGAGTCCTATTTATACAAAGTCCTCATGGTCTGTACTACTAATAATTAACCCTGCTCTTATATCCATACTCCTTCCTCATATTTGCCTCAAGGTCACTATATTGTATATATGTATCCTGACATTATCTTCTAGATCCTTCCACCACCTTCTAGGCCTATGACATCACATCATGTGATATGTCATGTGACTGTGATGTCATGTGCCTCTTCATTGTCCAAAAGAAAAGAAAAAGAAAAAGAAAACAAAATCCCTATAAAGTCAGAAAATAAAAGAAGAAGAAAATAAAAATTGTTCATGTCCAAAGCGTCCCATAACACCTGTAATTCAAAGGCTGCTTTTCTCTGTATCTTCCTCAATTCTTTGAGCAGATAACTGGTAAGAGCTCCTTTAAACTACCAAAGTTGGAAACTATAAAGGACTATTAGTAAATATAAGATCAGTATAAAAGGCATTTTTGGTATGGAGGAAGACTTCTAGTGAAATTCTCTAATATCTTCATACATTTGATAGTTAATATAAATTTGTTTGCATAAAAACAAATATGTTGATAGAATAATAGTTTTCTATCAAAGATGAATTCTAAGTAACACCAGGTCTCTTTAGATGTGAAGATCAGGCCACCTAAAAGACTTAAGTTGAAAGATATGAGGTTATAATTTTTTGTGGCCCTAGAGAAGTGAAAGATTTCAGATTTGTTGTATTCAATCTCTAATCCAAATTGGTTAAAGAGTGAGAAGACAATGTTATAGCTGGAAAAAAGATTAGTATTTTATTTCAATAAATTATTTTCCTGCAAAATAAAAAGACCATCATCTATAAAGAAAAGAAAAGAGATGGAAATAGGAATATGAAGATTGTTAATTATTTTTTCAAAAATATGAAAGATTGGAGAGATATAAAGAGTGGAAAGAATTGAGGATAAAGCTGACCTCTGATCTACTCCTACATTAGTTCTAAATGCTGGGGAAGTAAAATTGTTTCACATATATTAGGTAGATCTGTCTATTAAAATTGAAAAAGAAAAGAGAAACATTCAAATTGAAATCTACTTTGTTCAATATCATTGGGAGAAGCTGATGATTTAGAAAGAGAAAAAATTGGATGATATCAAAGACCAATGTGCTGGTGGTAAGACTTTTGACCTGACCTGCTCAAATTAGATAAGCTAGATATAAGCTTGCATTAATTGAAGATCTCTATTTTAAACCTCTGACTTGGTTAGAGTAAATGAAGTCTGAGGAGATGGCTTGAAGCATCTCCCTAATAATCTTCTCAATAAGCTTACCAAGTATGTTGAGAAGAAAAAATGCTTTTGGAGAGTCATACAAAGATTTGTTTAGTTTTGGAATAACAATAGACATGGATTTTTTGAAGTGTATTGGCTAGAAATGGAGAGTGAAGCATATATTGGTAATGTTGACTATGTCAGCAAGACAATTATCATCTGAAACCAACTTCTTAATGTGTGACCAAGATAGATAATCTGAACCCAGAGTCAAAGAACTATTATATTTCTTAATAGCATCAGTAAATTTCATTTTAGAGAATGATAGTTACTCAACTCAAGAATAGGATGATAATTTATTAAGAAGAGATGTGTTGAGCTGAATTGAAGGTAGAGTGTAATGCTTGCTATAAATCATCCAATTCAATATATGGTCTCCTATTGAAAACCATTATCTCTGATGCTGGAAGCTTATGTTTCTTAACTCGATTTATAAGATCCCATGGCCTTTTGTTTTTTAAAGCAATTTCTTGAGTTTTGTTGTCAAAGAACAATTGCTTGGTTTTCTTGACTGTTTTGAAGTTCTTCCAATTTGAGATAGATTTTGAAGATTGGTATGTTTCTAGTTTAAAAAAACATTCTTGCTATTCCACCATTTCTTGGATTGTTTTGTGATTCTAATCCATTTTGCATGTTTACTCCATATCATTTTAGAGGACTGGGTAAATGATTTGACAATCCTTTTAAGAAACTATATGCTATCAATGTCAGTGGTGCTGATGTTTCCAAAGACTGATTTGAGGTGAATGATAAAGTCCCTCTCTTCATTGCTACTTTTGCATAGGGATAGTCTTAGAGATAGTCTTAGAGATAGTCTTTTTTCTTGAATAAATTTCTCTTAAATTGCAATATTAATGATCAAGGACATATGGTTAGAGAGGTCTCTTATGTCAGAGAGAATCAAATGGGAATTAAATTTCTTAGAGTAGCCTCTGAGAAACATGAGGTTGATGACAGAGTTAAAGTTGCTAAAATTGTCTGTGTATCTAGTGGGAACTGGAGTGATAGGTAAAGATCATTCTAAATTTAATGAGTTAGCTATTTCTAATAAATTGTTAGCACATATCAAATGATGAGGATAAGATGGATCCCAGTTACTGTCTCTAATGTTCAAATTGCCCATTATGATAATAACACTGTTTAACTCTGCTTCAGTATCCTTGAGATACTTTAAAGCTGTCTAGTGATTGTCTGAATAAACATTGAGCAAAAAGAAGATAGAGCTGCCATTGACAAAAGAAACTAAGTTAATGTCTTTATAGTTATAGATGTCCTTCCTGAGTGAAAAGCATAGAAATATGAGTTTTGAGTTAATATATATAAGACCTCTTAGGTATTCATCACAATTGTTTGAATATCTTGTAAATGTGATCTAGGATAGATGAAATGGCATGCTTACAACTTCATCTCTCTCAGCTGATGTAGTATTAGGAATTGATCTGATAACTGACCATGGCAGTTCTTGAATAAATAGAATATTGAAATTTTTGTTGTTTTCTAGAATGGTTTCTGTAAGTAGATGGTTCTTGCAAATGTCCTGGGAAGAAATATTAAGATCTTTAATGATCATTTTTGAGAACTATTCATAGCTGAATAAATTGAGTTGGCTCTGATATCTTAAAGCTCTTGTGATTTCTTATTGTGCCAATTCCAGTTGAACCAATGCTTTCAGAATGGACATGATGTGTTATTAGCTTGATATTCTTCCTTACAGTTGACACACTTAAAACTATGAGTATAGGAAACATTCTTAGAAGTTTTGAGCCTTGAAGAGTTGATTTTGAAGTTGGGTTTACAACACCATGCTATATCATGGTGGTGTTCAAGTTTATGTAGCCCATTATATTTGGAACATTTGGTATCATGAGCTTGACAAGCAAAAGTAGTATAATCCCAACTCTAACAGTTCTTGCACTAGAGTATACCTGGGTTTATGTTGGTGCCTCAAATAGTGGCAATATGTTGTCCAACATTGAAGAACCTATTAATTTAGCATTGATCCTGCTCTAGGCATTCCAGATATCTATCTAAGCTACTACTATGTCTAATTTCAGAGATACCTTTATAACATACAGTTTTGACATGAGGCAAATATTATTGAATATGTAAGTAGACTGGATTATTTTTCAATTGAATTCACAACAACTAGAGTGCTTGTGTTGATGTCAATAAAGGAAATACTCAAGATCTTAAGGTAAGATTTGGATTGCAGTAGCCATTGTTACGATCAATGCCTCCTGGAGATAGCATGGACATGGGTAAAGTGTATGACAATATGATCAGCTGCACCACATGTAGTCTCAGTCAGCACCTCATGCAGAAGGTGTTGTTACCTTGCTTTATCCTTATGGTCTCCTTATGTTTTAGTCCTCATGTATGTCACATTGTTAAACTATGGACCTGTATAAATAGCGTAGCTACACTCATGTATCCTTACGCTTTACCAATTCTACCATCCCTTATCCTTTCTCAAGACTTTGCCTTAGTTGCAACCTGAGCTCAAGCTTAAGGTCGTTATAGCCATGGAGTCAAGATGTTTTCTAATTAAACCATCTTAATGTTTTTGACATATTTTTCAATAATGCCAAGATCTGACACAGAGGCAACATTGTTGGTGGTAATAATAAGACCTTTTTGGTCACTATATATAAAATTGACAACAGTGTTGGATTTGATGTTCTTTAAGGCATAGTTAATATTGGCAATGTACTTACCGAATTTGGAGATAATTTTGAACACATTGTCAAAGACTATGAGTATGATAACTTAATATTGTAAAGAGCCTTTTGTCATCATATTAATCTTGGGTTTGATCTTCTTTTGATTATTGATGACTTTATGAACTTCTTCAATCTTTTTGAATAAGAGGTTAGGGAAATTCTCTTTGATCTTGAGAATGTTGTTGATTTTTGTAGCTGATACCTAGATATAAGTTTGCTGTTTGTTAGAGATAGGTTCTATTATGATCTTGTTAGCTTTCTTTCCTTACTTTTTTCACTTCATGAGAGTTTCCTTGTTAGAATGAGATGGGATCAGAGGAGGAATGCAAGGGATATTTGTTTTCTTTTCCTTATTGATGGCTGGGTGTTGTAGCAACCACTCGTCACTCAAGGACAAATGATCTCACAACTAGCAAAGCTCTCCAATAGGCTATCAAGTAAAGAGTGGGGATTACAAGAGAACTCGACAAGGAGCCCTCACTGCATTGCTCTTCTATTTATATAAATTACATGTGGTCCGTGCTACAACAATGCGTTTACCTCATG
>Ga0157359_1000387_pt1 | contig 15743 bp, 11 predicted proteins | sample AttcapACBM3_FD_111482 | JGI IMG/M metagenome (GOLD analysis project Ga0157359, IMG submission 111482) | Fungus gardens microbial communities from leaf cutter ant in Botucatu, State of São Paulo, Brazil - Atta capiguara ACBM3 | ecosystem: Host-associated > Fungi > Mycelium > Unclassified ...
CAGATCCAGCGTACCGCGTTTCAGGTGATCCAGCAGACGGCCAGGCGTACCGACAACAATTTGTGGCCCCTGACGCAGAGCGCGCAGCTGAACATCGTAACGCTGACCACCGTACAGGGCCACTACGTTGATGCCACGCATATGTTTAGAGAATTCGGTCACAGCTTCAGCAACCTGAACCGCCAGTTCGCGGGTTGGTGCCAGTACCAGCAGCTGTGGTGCTTTAACAGTTGGATCGATGTTGTTCAGCAGTGGCAGGGAGAATGCCGCTGTTTTACCACTACCGGTCTGCGCCATACCCAGAACATCACGTCCCGCCAGCAGGTGAGGAATACACGCTGCCTGGATTGGGGAAGGCTTCTCGTAGCCCATACCGTTCAGTGCTTCAAGGATATCTGCGTTCAGTCCAAGGTCGGAAAAAGTGGTTTGAATATCAGTCATGTAGTACACGTGCCTCGTTAATTGCGGCGGCCAGTCTACATAACTCGTCGTGAAAACTTTCAGTCATTTTCATCAAAAAGTGTGAACCGGCTCAAATTATTGGTTTCGACGGACAAAAATGCCCTCATCCATAATGGATGATGACTTGTCAAAGTTTGGGCAATAAAAGTTCGTCAGCTATTGCTGGTCGGATTCTAATAGATCGTCTTGTGTCTGGCCGAGTAACGCCAGCTCCAACAATGCATAGCGGTGCTCAACAAAGTTATGAACATTGTTAGCAACCGTCAGCTTGAACAACGCTTCTGCGTTGTCCTTCTCCCCCAGACTTAGGTAGTACTTACCTAAATAGAAGTTGGTTTCACTGAGATGTTCAGCGAGCGAAGTGTTATCTGTTGCATCTTCCTGTAAACGTTCCATCAGTGTCTTTTCACTGATGTCCCCCAGGTAGAACTCAACGATATTCCATCCCCATTGCTCCTTCACCGCTTTGTTGTAACGCTGCCTCAGCGAAACATTGGCCTGTTCAACATTAATCTCACGTTCAGTGAGATACAGCCACAGACTGCGGAAGGGATCGTCAGGATCGTCTTGATAAAACGCCAGCAGATCATCCTGCGACAGTTTAAATCGACCGCCATAATACAAGGCGATACCGCGATTTAAACGCGCGTAATTGTAAGTTGGATCAAGCTCAAGTACAGAATCAAACGCTTCATAGGCAGCATCAAAATTGCCTGCCTGTGTTAAATATATACCTAAGTAATTGAAAACTTCAGGCATATCGGGTCTGATAGATAGCGCTTGTGAGAAATCATTCCGCGCCAGTGCCCTCAGACCGAGACTATCATACAACACTCCGCGCTCATATAATAGCTGTGCGCGTTCATCATCGGTCAATGACCGACTGGCAAGTATCTGTTCCATGCGAGCGAGGATGACCTCCTGTTGCAACGAAGGTTGCAAAGGAACTGCCAAAATGTCGTTCTCACGCCAATTGGTATTGCTGCATCCTGACAACGTCAAAGCTGTCGCAACGAAACACCAGCGCAAAAATGGCTTCATTTCCCACTCCCAAAACAAACATTAGGACGAACATCCTGTCATCCACCTGTCGTATACAAAGCTCCTGCCCTGTAATGGACAGCTCCCTGCCCCGGATACGGGACAAGGAGCTCAATGGCCTTGCCTGTTTTTATTCTGCTTCTGGTGCCGCAGGAGCTTCCGCTGCAGGCTGCTGTGCCTGTTCGGTAGCTTCTTTCATGCTCAGACGCACACGGCCCTGACGGTCAACTTCCAGAACCTTAACCGGTACTTCCTGACCTGTTTGCAGGTAATCAGTGACTTTCTCAACACGCTTGTCAGCAATCTGAGAAATATGTACCAGACCTTCTTTGCCGCCACCGATAGCAACAAAAGCACCGAAATCAACGATACGAGTTACTTTACCGTTGTAGATACGGCCTACTTCGATTTCTGCAGTGATCTCTTCGATACGACGGATAGCGAATTTCGCTTTTTCACCATCAGTAGCCGCGATTTTCACGGTACCATCATCTTCGATTTCAATAGTGGTGCCCGTTTCTTCGGTCAGAGCACGGATAACAGAACCACCTTTACCGATCACGTCTTTGATTTTATCAACACTGATTTTCAGTGTATGAATACGTGGTGCGAACTGAGAAATATCGCCACGCGGAGAACTGATCGCCTGTTCCATCACGCTCAGGATATGCAGACGCGCACCTTTAGCCTGGTTCAGAGCCACCTGCATGATTTCGCGGGTGATACCTTCAATTTTAATATCCATCTGCAGCGCAGTAATACCGTCACGGCTACCGGCTACTTTAAAGTCCATGTCGCCCAGGTGGTCTTCATCGCCCAGGATGTCAGACAGAACAACAAAGTTCTCTTCGTCTTTCACCAGACCCATTGCGATCCCCGCAACAGCAGCTTTGATTGGCACACCCGCATCCATCAGCGCCAGGGAAGCGCCACAAACGGAAGCCATAGAAGAAGAACCGTTTGATTCGGTGATTTCAGATACCACACGTACAGTGTACGGGAAGGAATCTGCTTTTGGCATAACAGCCAGCACACCACGTTTTGCCAGACGACCGTGACCAATTTCACGACGTTTTGGCGAACCAACCATACCGGTTTCACCCACAGAGTATGGAGGGAAGTTGTAGTGGAACAGGAAGCTGTCAGTACGTTCGCCCATCAGCTCATCCAGGTTCTGAGCATCACGCGCAGTACCCAGAGTTGCAGTAACCAGCGCCTGAGTTTCACCACGGGTGAACAGTGCAGAACCATGAGTACGTGGCAGCACGCCAGTACGCACATCCAGACCACGGATCATGTCTTTTTCACGGCCATCAATACGCGGCTCACCACGCAGGATACGGCTACGAACAACATTTTTTTCCAGTGCGTGCAGGATATCGCTGATTTCACCGGCATCCAGCGTTTCATCAGCAGCCAGCAGTGCTTCTGTTACTTCGGTTTTGATCACGTCAACCTGAGCATAACGCTCCTGTTTTTCAGTGATACGGTAAGCATCGCTCAGACGTGCTTCAGCCAGTTCTGCAATACGTGCGTGTAACGCTTCGTTTACAGCTTCAGGCTGCCAGTCCCAACGTGGTTTACCTGCTTCAGCAACCAGTTCATTGATGTTGTTAATCACAGTCTGTTGCTGATCGTGACCGAACACCACCGCACCCAGCATCTGCTCTTCGCTCAGCAGCTCTGCTTCAGACTCAACCATCAGAACAGCGCTCTGAGTACCGGCAACAACCAGATCCAGTTTACTTTCTTTCAGTTCATCGCTGGTTGGGTTCAGTACGTACTGATCATTGATGTAACCAACACGTGCAGCACCGATTGGGCCATTGAATGGAATACCTGACAGTGCCAGAGCGGCTGATGCACCGATCATAGCCACGATATCCGGGTTAACCTGTGGGTTAACAGAAACAACAGTCGCGATAACCTGTACTTCGTTCACAAACCCTTCCGGGAACAGTGGACGCAGTGGACGGTCAATCAGACGGGAAACCAGGGTTTCGCCTTCGCTTGGACGACCTTCACGACGGAAGAAGCTGCCCGGGATACGACCCGCAGCATAAGTACGTTCCTGGTAGTTAACAGTCAGTGGGAAGAAGTCCTGACCTGGTTTAGCTTTTTTCTGGCCCACAACAGTAACGAATACTGCGGTGTCATCCATACTCACCATAACAGCCGCCGTTGCCTGGCGCGCCATCATACCGGTTTCGATGGTGACAGTATGTTGACCATACTGGAATTTCTTGACGATAGGATTCAGCAAAATGAGTTCCTTAATATCTGATAACAGGGATAAAACCCTGCCGTGGATAATAAAATCTTTACCTTTGCATCCTCGCGACTAATGACAACCCTGACCCCAAATGGGATAAAGCCTCTCATTAGCCGCGCGAATCTCTGCAATGGAAGATAATGCTCAGCAACAATACAATAGTTTGTTCAAAATTGCTGCCGATTGCTCAAAAAAAGGGGCCGTAAAGGCCCCTTTTCAGTGAAACTTATGCCAGGTTGTGCAACAGCACAGCCGGTAAAACTTAGCGACGCAGACCCAGACGAGCGATCAGGTTGGTGTAACGAGAAACGTCTTTACGTTTCAGGTAGTCCAGCAGTTTACGACGCTGAGAAACCATACGCAGCAGACCGCGACGGCTGTGGTGGTCTTTTTTGTGCTCAGAGAAGTGACCCTGCAGATGGTTAATCTGTGCAGTCAGCAGAGCAACCTGAACTTCGGTAGAACCACTGTCGTTAGCATCGCGACCGAATTCAGCAACGATCTGCGCTTTAGTTTCAACACTTAGAGACATGAGACAACTCCAAATTAATAAGATAAATGTACAGGTGCCGATCTCTAATTCAGCAACCCAGTGTAAAGCCGCGCTATTCTACTCTTCACAATGCCGAAGCGCAAATAACTAGTCAGAATATTCCACAACCAAACGGCGTGGTGCTACGCGACCATCGGCGGCAATTTCTGCCATCCCGATAAACTTCTCTTCTGAACCTTCGGTAACACGTACCAGGCCATTATCAGGCGCATCAGATGCACGTACCGGCATGCCCTGTTTAAATTTATCCGCCTGTTCTACAGACAAATTCACACGTGGATATTCTGCTGCCGGACTATCCATTGGCATCAGCAGAGGATCCAGGATATCAGCAGGTACCCGTTCATTACGGTGGGCCTCTTCCACTAACGCATTTAACTGTTCCAGTGTAACCATGCGCTCAGATGGATAGGTGGCAACCTGTAAACGACGCAGATAAGTCACATGGGCGCCACATCCCAGTTTCTCACCTAAATCATCAATGATGGTACGAATATAAGTACCTTTGGAGACATGAATTTCCAGCTCCAGCTCGTCACCTTCATGGCGGATAAACAGAAGTTCATAGACCACGATGGTACGTGACTCACGTGGTACCTCTATTCCCTCACGAGCATACTCATACAGCTTGCGACCTTTGTATTTCAAAGCCGAATACATTGACGGAATCTGCTGAGTTTCGCCACGGAAGCTATCCAGCGCTTCCGCCAGTTGTACTTCCGTAAACGTCACTGGACGTTCACTGACGACAACACCATCCGCATCAGAGGTATCCGTGCGTTGTCCCAGCCGGGCAATTACCCGATAACGTTTGTCGGTATCCAGCAAATACTGAGAAAACTTGGTGGCTTCTCCCAGACAGATCGGCAACATACCGGTTGCCAGTGGATCCAGCGCGCCGGTATGACCGGCACGATTGGCATTGTACAAACGTTTTACTTTTTGCAGTGCATCATTACTGGATAAACCTTGTGGTTTATCCAGCAACAGCACACCGTGAATATCGCGGCCGCGACGGCGAGGACGACTCATTACTCTGCTTTACCTTCTTCCGGATCTTCTGCTACTTCACCACGGCGCTCAGCATCATTTTTGATGACATTGCTGACCAGGTTAGACATACGCATCCCTTCTACCAGGGAGTTGTCATAGAAGAAGGTCAGTTCCGGTACAATACGCAGGCGCATCGCTTTGCCCAACAGAATACGGATATAACCAGATGCATCACCTAATGCACGTAAACCCGCTTTAACCGCAGCTTCATCCTGATCATTCAGGAAGGTGACGAATACTTTGGCATAAGCCAGATCGCGGGATACTTCCACACCAGATACCGTCACCATCAGACCTAAACGCGGATCTTTGATTTCGCGTTGCAGGATGATAGCGATCTCTTTTTGCAGTTCCTGAGCCACGCGCTGCGGACGACCAAATTCTTTCGCCATAATTTCTCTCTCCAAATAATTTGGGAGGCCAGAAGCCTCCCAAATACTATCCTGCAATGTTCACATTACAGCCTGTGTTCATAACCCAGTTGCAAGATGCAACCTACAGGATATCTGCCAGACGATTAGTCGATAGTACGCTGGATTTCGATAACTTCGAAGACTTCGATCATATCGCCAACGCGAACATCGTTGTAGTTCTTCACGCCGATACCACATTCCATGCCGTTACGCACTTCGTTAACGTCATCTTTGAAGCGACGCAGGGATTCCAGTTCGCCTTCGTAGATAACCACGTTGTCGCGCAGTACACGGATTGGGTTGTGACGTTTGATAAGACCTTCGGTAACCATACAACCGGCGATCGCACCAAATTTCGGTGATTTGAACACGTCACGTACTGCAGCCAGACCGATAATCTGCTGTTTGTACTCTGGTGCCAACATACCACTCATTGCGGCTTTCACTTCGTCGATCAGATGATAGATAACGGAGTAATAACGCAGATCCAGAGTTTCTGATTCAACAACACGACGCGCAGATGCATCCGCACGCACGTTGAAACCAACCAGAATAGCGTTGGATGCCGCAGCCAGTGTTGCGTCAGTTTCAGTAATACCACCTACACCGGAACCGATGATTTTCACTTTCACTTCGTCGGTAGACAGTTTCAGCAGGGAATCGGAAATCGCTTCCACAGAACCCTGAACGTCCGCTTTCAGAACGATATTCAGTTCAGATACTTCGCCTTCGGTCATGTTCGCAAACATGTTCTCCAGCTTAGATTTCTGCTGACGAGCCAGTTTAACTTCGCGGAATTTGCCCTGACGATACAGTGCAACTTCACGCGCTTTTTTCTCGTCACGAACAACAGTGGCTTCATCACCGGCAGCAGGAACACCAGACAGACCCAGAATTTCTACCGGAATAGATGGACCTGCTTCTGGTACTTCACGACCCAGTTCATCACGCATCGCACGTACACGGCCATATTCAAAGCCACACAGCACGATATCACCTTTGTTCAGCGTACCTTCACGTACCAGAACAGTCGCAACCGGACCACGACCTTTATCCAGGAAGGATTCGATAACCACACCACTCGCCATACCCTGACGAACCGCAGTCAGTTCCAGAACCTCGGCCTGCAAGAGAATAGCATTCAGCAGGTCATCAATACCGGTACCGGCTTTCGCAGACACGTTCACGAACATGTTTTCGCCGCCCCACTCTTCCGGCACAATGCCGTGTTGGGTCAGTTCATTTTTAACACGATCCGGATCAGCTTCTGGTTTATCGCATTTGTTTACTGCGACAACAACCGGAACCTGCGCTGCTTTGGCGTGCTGGATTGCTTCGATAGTCTGTGGCATCACGCCATCATCCGCAGCAACCACCAGGATAACGATATCGGTCGCCTGTGCACCACGAGAACGCATAGCAGTAAACGCTGCGTGTCCCGGAGTATCCAGGAAGGTGATCATACCGTTGTCAGTTTCAACGTGGTATGCACCGATGTGCTGGGTAATACCACCCGCTTCACCCGAAGCCACTTTAGTGGAACGGATGTAATCCAGCAGAGAAGTTTTACCGTGGTCAACGTGACCCATAATGGTTACAACCGGTGCACGGGATTCGCGTACTGCATCAGTATCACGATCGCTCATCACCGCTTCTTCCAGCTCATTTTCACGGCGCAGGATCACTTTGTGACCCATTTCTTCCGCTACCAGCTGTGCAGTTTCCTGGTCGATAACCTGGTTGATGGTTGCCATTGCACCCATCTTCATCATCACTTTGATGACCTGGGAACCTTTCACCGCCATCTTGTTAGCCAGTTCCGCTACAGTGATGGTTTCACCGATGACCACGTCACGGTTAACTGCCTGAGCAGGTTTAGTAAAGCCCTGTTGCAGTGAACTGGTTTTACGTTTACCGCCTTTACCGCCACGAACCTGAGCACGTGCTTCTTCACGGTCAGTTTTCGCTTCAGCGTGTTTATTACCTTTCTTACGACCTGGTGCTTTAGCCGAACGAGCACCTGTGCGATTGCGACGATCACCTTCAACCTGCGCATCGCTTTCATCTTCTGCCGCTTGGGCATGAGAAGAGGTAGTTACATGATAATCAGAAGAGTCATCTTCATCTTTTGCAGATGCCCACTCTTCACCTTTTTCTTCCGCCAGCTTGCGTGCTTCTTCAGCAACACGTTTCGCTTCTTCTTCGATTTTACGGCGCGCTTCTTCTTCAGCTTTACGCTTCAGTTCCGCGGCTTCCGCTTCACGGCGGGCTTTGTCGGACTGTGCAGCCCGGTTCATTTCGTCGGTATTTTTATTGCTCACTTTATCTCTTTCCGCTGCTTCACGTTTGGCTTTTTCAGCTGCCTCACGCTTAGCCTGCTCTTCGGCTTCACGCTTCGCTTTTTCCTCGGCCTCGCGCTGCGCTTTTTCTTCTGCTTCGCGACGTGCCTGTTCTTCCGCTTCACGCTGTGCCTGCGCTTCTGCTTCAGCTTTTGCAGCTTCAGCTGGATCGCTTTTTACATAGGTGCGTTTTTTGCGGACTTCGATTTGCACCGATTTACTTTTGCCCCCGGTGCCTGGGACATTCAGTGTGCTGCGAGTCTTACGCTGCAACGTTAGCTTACCAGAACCACCACCATGTTCACGATTCAGATGGCTAAGTAAAGCTTCTTTTTCCTGCTGGGTAACAGAGTCATTGTCAGACTTACGGATCCCTGCATCAGCAAACTGCTGTACCAGGCGTTCTACCGGGGTCTGAATTTCTTCTGCCAGCGATTTTACTGTTACATCTGTCGTCATGCTGTTCCTTCCTGCTACAGTTTATTACGCGTCGTCGCCGAACCAGCAAATATTACGTGCAGCCATAATCAGCTCACCGGCCTTTTCATCATCCAGGCCATCAATATCTGACAGGTCGTCAACGCCCTGCTCGGCAAGATCTTCCAGCGTACGAACGCCTTTCGCGGCCAGTTTAAAGGCCATCTCACGGTCCAAACCTTCCAGACCCAGTAAATCTTCTGCCGGCTGAGCATCGCCCAGGCTTTCTTCCTTCGCCAGAGCCAGAGTGGTTAACGCGTTTTTAGCCCGGTCGCGCAACGCTTCTACTGTTTCTTCATCCAGACCGTCAATCTCTAACAGCTCGTTGATTGGCACATAGGCCAGTTCTTCCAGGGAAGAGAAACCTTCTTCTACCAATACGGTAGCAAAGTCTTCATCAATATCGAGGTGTTTGGTAAAGACGTCGATAGCAGCATGAGCTTCGGCCTGGTGTTTGGCCTGCAGGTCGTCGACCGTCATCACGTTCAGCTCCCAGCCACTCAACTGTGAAGCCAGACGCACATTCTGACCATTACGGCCAATTGCCTGAGCCAGATTTCCGGCTTCTACGGCAATATCCATGGTGTGATTATCTTCATCCACCACGATAGAAGCGACATCCGCCGGAGCCATAGCATTGATCACGAACTGCGCCGGATTATCATCCCACAGTACGATATCAATACGTTCGCCACCCAGTTCGCTGGATACGGCCTGAACACGCGCTCCGCGCATACCCACACAAGCACCAACAGGGTCGATACGTTTGTCGTTAGTTTTCACAGCAATCTTGGCACGGGAACCTGGATCACGCGCAGCCGCTTTAATTTCAATAACTTCTTCGCCAATTTCCGGCACTTCAATGCGGAACAGCTCAACCAGCATTTCTGGTTTAGAACGGCTGACGAACAGCTGAGCACCACGAGCTTCCGGACGTACTGCATACAGCACACCACGGATACGGTCACCTGGACGGAAGTTTTCACGTGGCAGCATATCTTCACGGATAATAACCGCTTCCGCGTTATTACCCAGATCCAAAGAAATATTGTCACGGTTAACTTTTTTCACCACACCAGTGATGATTTCGCCTTCCTGCTCACGGAACTGGTCAACAACCATTGCACGTTCAGCTTCGCGAACTTTTTGTACGATAACCTGTTTAGCAGTCTGAGTAGTAATACGGTCGAAGGTGACTGATTCGATCTGATCTTCAACAAAATCATCCAAATTCAGCGCTTCATCTTCGAAACGTGCTGCTTCCAGGGTAATTTCACGGGTTGGCTGAGTAACTTCTTCAACGATCAACCAACGACGGAAGGTATCAAAATCACCGCTCTTACGATCAATGCTGACACGAACGTCAATTTCCTGCTCATATTTCTTTTTAGTTGCTGTCGCCAGCGCACTCTCCAGTGCTTCGAAAATCTTCTCACGTGGGAGAGATTTTTCGTTAGAGACCGCTTCAACAACAGCTAAGATTTCTTTATTCATCCTGGTATGCCTCAATCCGGACTGTTAAAAGTGGGGAACCAGATTCGCTTTCTGAATATTACTCAGCGCGAATACTTCATCGTTGCCCTCAACGGCAATGGTAATCATCTCGCCTTCGACGGATTTAATGATGCCCTGCCATTTGCGACGGTTTTGTACCGCCATACGCAGAACCAGGCTGACTTCTTCACCAGTAAAACGAACATAATGTTCTGCGGTAAACATTGGACGGTCAAGACCGGGTGAAGAGACTTCAAGGTTGTAAGGTACGGTAATCGGATCTTCAACGTCCATTACTGCACTAACCTGGTGGCTCACATCAGCGCAATCATCAACATTGATGCCATCTTCACTATCAATATAGATACGCAAGGTGGATGTGCGACCGCGTACAAACTCAATACCAACCAGTTCGTAGCCTAGCGCTTCTACCGGTGCTGAAATCAGCTCTGTTAATTTTTGCTCTAATGTGGACAAGCCCACCCCCAAGACATAAAAAAAGGGCCTATAGCCCAGTGTACTGTTTCCTAATAACAAAAAACCCCGAAAAATCGGGGCTTTATGCGACTGGACCCTATATGCCGTAAACAACCACGACACGGTGCAATCCGAAAGAATTGTTTTCAAAATTCGCTGTAAACGCGCCGTTCTTTGTATACAGTGCATTTGAAAAAGAACTCTAAAGGAAAGTTGGTTGCGGGGGCCGGATTTGAACCGACGACCTTCGGGTTATGAGCCCGACGAGCTACCAGGCTGCTCCACCCCGCGTCCGGAATACTACGCAATACTTGCACAAATTGCAAGCAAAACTGAGATTTGGTACCGAGGACGGGACTTGAACCCGTAAGCCCTATTGGGCACTACCACCTCAAGGTAGCGTGTCTACCAATTCCACCACCACGGCACTAAAATTGTGACTTTTTTATTTCTGTCACGTCGAAATGTAGCTCAGGTATTACTGTGGGATATCGCTGGCTGGAGCTGCTGGCGCGGTTGTTGTCTGTTCAGACTGCGCTGGCTGGCTCAGATTTTCCCACTCACTTCCTTTCTGTGTTTTATTGCTGTTCAGGTTACCCAGAACCAGGCTGATAATGAAGAACAGGGTAGCCAACACTGCAGTCATACGGGTCATGAAGTTACCTGAACCGTTAGAACCAAACAGAGTACCAGACGCGCCTGCACCAAATGATGCTCCCATATCAGCGCCTTTACCTTGTTGCAGCATGATCAGACCCACAAGGCCAATGGCTACAATAAGGAAAATTACTAAAAGAGCTTCGTACATAATCAACCTGTTCCTTGCACGCTAAATGTGCATAAAAAAGCTTCAAACCAGTATGACAGACAGCAAGTTGCTACCTATCGGAAGCGGGTGTGAATACTAACCAAAGGTGAACGCCCACGCAAGGGCAATTTTGCAACATACCGCTAATTGAGGAAAAAAGCGACAACAATGAAAAACGTGCGGGGAAATCCCCTATCCTGACAAATAACTTACAGGGCGATCCAGATAAGAATCGCCCCTACAGGATTATGCCTGTTTTACTGCATCTGCAATACGATTTGCCAGTGCAGTCACCTGCGCTTCATCTTCGCCTTCCACCATGACACGAATCAGTGGCTCAGTACCTGATTTTCGCAGTAATACTCGTCCACGCCCCTGAAGTTCAGCTTCAACATCTGCAGTTACTGCTTTCACATCAGCATTTTCCAGAGGATCGTTATTACCGGCAAAACGAACATTGACCAGCACCTGTGGCAACAATTTCATACCACTACACAGATCATACAGAGACATATTATTGCGAACCATCGCAGTGAGTACCTGCAAACTTGCTACGATGCCGTCACCCGTCGTTGTTTTGTCCAACAGGATAACATGCCCTGAATTTTCGGCTCCCAGCTGCCAACCTTTTTCCTGCAGCTTTTCCAGCACGTAGCGGTCGCCGACTTTCGCACGGGCAAAAGGGATCCCCAGTTGTTTCAGAGCCAACTCCAGGCCCATGTTGCTCATCAGGGTTCCGACAACACCACCTTGCAATTGCCCCTGACGCAGTTTTTCTCGGGCAATCATATATAGAATCTGATCACCATCGACTTTCTGCCCCAGGTGGTCAACCATCATGATGCGGTCACCGTCACCATCATATGCCAGACCCAGATCAGCTTTTTCTGCCAGAACCCGTTCCTGTAAAGCACGTAGATCGGTTGCTCCACGATCTTTATTGATATTCATTCCGTCCGGATGAACACCAATGGCAATAACTTCTGCACCCAGTTCACGCAGAACATTAGGCGCAATGTGATAAGTCGCACCATGTGCACAGTCAGCAACAATCTTCAATCCATCCAGGCTCAACTCACTTGGGAAGGTGCCTTTGCAGAATTCAATATAACGACCTGCGGCATCTACGATACGGCTGGCACGACCTAATTCACTGGATTCAACACAGGTAATTGGCTTATCCAGCTCCGCTTCAATCGCAGCCTCAACATCGTCAGGTAACTTAGTACCTTCACTGGAGAAGAACTTGATACCGTTATCATAGAATGGGTTATGAGAAGCCGAAATCACGATCCCCGCTTCAGCACGGAAGGTGCGGGTAAGATAAGCAACGGCCGGCGTTGGCATTGGACCGGTAAATGCAGCAGACAGACCCGCGGCCGCCAGTCCGGCTTCCAGTGCAGACTCCAGCATATAACCTGAAATGCGCGTATCTTTACCAATGATGATTTTTTTAGAACCCTGACGAGCCAGAACTTTACCTGCTGCCCAGCCCAGCTTCAGAACAAAATCCGGGGTAATTGGGTACTCACCAACTTTGCCGCGAATACCATCAGTACCAAAATACTTACGATTACTCATAACGTTATTCTTCCTTCGCTGAACGTGTTGCCTCGACGACACGCATCGCCTCGACGGTTTCTTTGACATCATGCACACGCAAAATGTGAGCTCCTTGCATAGCCGCAATAACAGCGCAGGCAATGCTACCGGTTAAACGCTGGGTCGGTCCGACATTCAGTAACTGCCCAATCATGCTTTTACGCGACATACCAACCAACAGTGGCAAACCAAAATGATGATAATCAGACAGATGAGCCAATAATTGATAATTATGGGAAAGATTTTTACCGAAACCGAAACCAGGGTCGAGCAAAAGTTGTGATTTTGAGATTCCTGCACTTTCACAGCGGGCAATCTGTTGAACAAAAAACTCATCCACTTCACGCACAATATTCTGATAATGCGGTGCCTGTTGCATGGTTTTTGGTTCCCCCAGCATATGCATCAGACAAACCGGCAAACCGGTTGCAGCAGCAGCTTCCAGCGCTCCCGGTTCCTGCAATGAACGAATATCATTAATAATATGGGCACCAGCACTGGCCGATTCCCGAATGACTTCAGGTTTTGAGGTATCCACCGATATCCAGACTTCAAAACGCTGTGCGATAGCTTCCACAACCGGGATAACACGATCCAGTTCTTCTTCCACACTGACATCCTGTGCTCCCGGACGGGTAGATTCTCCTCCCACATCAATGATCGTGGCGCCGGCATTAATCATTTCATTGGCATGAGTCAGTGCCTGTACCAGGTCGTTATGCTTGCCGCCATCAGAGAAGGAATCAGGAGTGACGTTCAGGATCCCCATCACATGTGGATGTGAGAGGTCGAGGACGGAATCTCTGGCGTACAATTTCATAACAAATGGTCTCCGGTAAATACGATATAAAAAAACCCCGACTGAATAGCCGGGGTTTCGGATTATAACAGCTTAATCAACTGTCAGACCTGAGTGAACAGTTCACCCGGTTAACTTATGCGATGTTATCTGAACCAGATGCATCATCACCTGAACGTGGAGCCTGAGGAGCTGCGCTCTTCTCAATGTTCACTGAACTGCCTTCCCAGCCAGCCGGTGGACGTACTTCACGTCGAGCCATCAGATCATCAATCTGCGGTGCATCGATGGTTTCATACTTCATCAGCGCATCTTTCATCGCATGCAGGATGTCCATATTTTCATCCAGAATACGACGGGCACGTTGATAGTTAGTATCGATCAGATGTTTCACTTCCTGGTCGATGATACGTGCAGTTTCATCAGACATATGTTTGGCTTTAGCCACTGAACGACCGAGGAATACTTCACCTTCTTCCTCTGCATACAGCAACGGACCTAATTTGTCTGAGAAGCCCCATTGAGTCACCATGTTACGAGCCAGGTTTGTTGCAACTTTAATATCGTTAGACGCACCAGTCGAAACGTGTTCTACACCGTAGATAATCTCTTCCGCCAGACGACCACCGTACAAGGTGGAGATCTGACTTTCCAGTTTCTGACGGCTGGCACTAATTGCATCACCTTCAGGCAGGAAGAAAGTCACACCCAACGCACGACCACGAGGGATGATTGTCACTTTATGCACTGGATCATGTTCCGGCACAATACGACCAATAATCGCATGGCCTGCTTCGTGATACGCAGTAGACTCTTTCTGTGCTTCGGTCATCACCATGGAGCGACGTTCTGCACCCATCATGATTTTGTCTTTGGCTTTTTCAAACTCAACCATCGACACCACACGTTTGTTACCACGCGCTGCAAACAGAGCGGCTTCGTTCACCAGGTTTGCCAGGTCAGCACCAGAGAAACCAGGTGTACCACGGGCAATAATTGCAGCATCAATGTCCGGAGCCAGTGGCACGCGACGCATATGCACTTTCATGATCTGTTCACGACCACGAACATCCGGCAGACCAACAACAACCTGACGGTCAAAACGGCCTGGACGTAACAGAGCAGGATCCAGAACATCCGGACGGTTAGTCGCAGCGATAACGATAATACCTTCGTTACCTTCAAAACCATCCATCTCAACCAGCATCTGGTTCAGGGTTTGCTCACGTTCATCATGACCACCACCCAGACCTGCGCCACGCTGACGGCCTACGGCGTCGATTTCATCGATAAAGATGATGCATGGAGCGGCTTTCTTCGCCTGTTCAAACATGTCACGGACACGGGATGCACCGACACCGACAAACATTTCAACAAAGTCAGAACCAGAAATAGTAAAGAAAGGCACTTTCGCTTCACCAGCAATCGCTTTTGCCAGCAAGGTTTTACCCGTACCCGGAGGACCGACCATCAATACGCCTTTCGGAATTTTACCACCCAGTTTCTGGAAACGGCTTGGTTCACGCAGGTATTCAACCAGCTCACCGACTTCCTCTTTTGCTTCGTCACAACCCGCAACGTCCGCAAAAGTGGTTTTGATCTGATCTTCTGTCAGCATACGAGCCTTGCTCTTGCCGAAGGACATCGCGCCCTTACCGCCGCCGCCCTGCATCTGACGCATAAAGAAGATCCAGACACCAATCAGTAGCAGCATTGGGAACCAGGAAATAAAGATAGAAGCCAGCAGGCTCTGCTCTTCTGGTGGTTCACCCACAACTTTGACATTTTTAGTCAACAGGTTCTCGAGCAACTTGGGATCGTTGACAGGAATGTAGGTCGTGTATTTATTGCTGTCTTTTTTGGTTACGTTAATTTCACGCCCGTTAATACGTGCCTCGCGGACCTGATCCTGGTTCACTTCCGACAGGAAGGTTGAATAATCAACCCTACGGC
>Ga0157359_1000389_pt1 | contig 15730 bp, 4 predicted proteins | sample AttcapACBM3_FD_111482 | JGI IMG/M metagenome (GOLD analysis project Ga0157359, IMG submission 111482) | Fungus gardens microbial communities from leaf cutter ant in Botucatu, State of São Paulo, Brazil - Atta capiguara ACBM3 | ecosystem: Host-associated > Fungi > Mycelium > Unclassified ...
AATCTGTTGTTATTTTTGTACATTCCACACATATGCAAATAAATCTCATTTTGAGCTTTCCAGTACAACTTGGTTTGTGAGAATTAGTCTACTAGTTGTAAAGATACAAGTTGAATAAAGTTTATAATAAGATTATTCTGACAAGTCTATATTACCAAGCTTATTATATACTCAGTACATTCCCAAGTTAATTCTACAGACTTTGACCTTCCAGTATGAACCACATCTAATAATGAACTAGTCTAACATTCAGCTTATCTTAGCTAAATCTATATGAATACTTTTGGTTAAGATAATGTATTTTAACAAGTTGATTTTTCTAGACAAACAGATCTGTTTTCTTGAAGAAATAGTATAATTATACCTTCCAGAGGAGTTGTAGGATGTTTTGAATGTTTTCAGTATATTCTTCTATTGAGTTTATTACAAAATGAGCTACTCACTGATTGTAATACTTGAAACTTAGATAACTTGACAATAATTCAGAAGTTCAGTATAGGAAATAGTGATGATAGATAATAAGTAGTATTAATAAGAATAATTGATGTTGTTAAGTCTAAAGTCTAATTTTTAGATACAAAGGTATATATATAAAATAATAATAGTCTATACACAAGCTGTTTCCATCACATGATCAAAACTCACACCTGATGGGGGCTGTCATCTATCATAGCAGATATCAGGCTAATTTTAGAAAATAACTAATTATATCACTACATTGATATGCTTGTATTTCTATAAATACTTATTGCTATGAGATATATTATATATCATCAGAAATAGTTTGATAAGTACTTTCCAATACAAGTTTAATTGTACAAATCCATCTAGCTATTCATGTTTGGATTCTCATCTAACCAGAAGGATGTTATGAAATTCAGCAGTAAAATTTTTAAAGAATAGTATTGAGTAGTGATAATAGATAATATGTGATGATCTAGAGGTAATGAATATAATATCAGTGATATAAGCAGTACTAAGGTGTTATTAGTATATATAAGAGTAATAAATATTACAAACTGTAATTAAATAATAATGAAAAAAGAAAATAGCATATACTTATATCTTAGTTGTTAGAACAACTGATGAAAGTCTGTAGAGCTTATAGAGTTTACTCCAGGAAGCTTAAGGAAACAGAATGAGGTCTCTTAGAGGTAATAGCTCTACTAAATACTTCTAGAATACATTCTAATCTAGCAGAACAGTGCTAACAAAGCCAGAAATAATAGTATCCAGATGGTCAGACACTTTGATGGAAATATCTAAAATAATGTCTATAAATAATAAATACTCATCTAATGGCAATTAGGAATATGGAACAATACTCAGAAAGGTGCTAGTAGAGGTCAGAGTTTGACAGAGGTAGCACTGGAGAGAGTATAACAAACTTCATAGTCTTGTGTTGGATATTAGGCTTCATAAACTTAATTGTTAAAGATTCAGAGTTTGGGGTTTGTGGTTCTCTTATATTATTAATATAGATAGTACTGAGATGTGGTAAATTTAAAAAAATGAAATATCAAGTCTTATCTATGTTATATAATCATACAAATAGGAATTTGCGAGTTGTTTAATCTAATTCTAATACTCTCTCTTGAGGAGTAATTCTAATAATATCTAATTGAGTCCAAGAAGAATGTGAAATTTAATAAGTTTGAAACAAAAAAGAGATTTTGTAAAAATATCAGCAATCATGTCATTTGTGAGAATATACTCTAATTGAAGCTAATTAAAAGAAATGGTTTGGCAAGTAAAATGGACATGAATGTCAATATACTTGGTACAAGTATGAAAAGTGGAATCTTTTGAAAGATAAATAGTACTTTGATTGTTACAAAAAAGAATAGAAGAATTAAAGTGATAAGGAAATATAGAAAATAATTTATTTAAAAGCTTTTAATTTCAAATGATGTCTTTAGCAATATGAGTAAGAGTAATATATTCAAACTCAGTACTTGAGAGAGTGACAATGTGTTATTTCTTTGAGCTTCAGGAAATATTACCAGTTCTTATATAAAAAACAAAATCAGAAAAAGAATGGCAGTAGAGATAAGAAGCCAAGTCAGTATTAGAATATCTAGATAAGAGGAGACTCTAAGGAATTGCAAATGTAATGCTAGGTCAAGTTATGACTAACAAATATACATGAGTGATCCAATCATTTCTTAAAAAAAGAATTTTATTGGTTTGAGTAAGCTTGTTTGATGATACATGAGATTAGCCCAGAATAAGATAAAAGTTTTCTAACCAAGTAAAATAGTATATTTCTCAATATTATACTTGACTGTTATTCCTAGTAACTAGCTAATATTTCTGAAGCAATATAACATTTGAGCCTATTGAGAAATGAATTAGCAGTTACTTTAGAGTTAGTGATAATTGTAAAATCATTGCTTGTAGCTGCTATAATAATATAACTAATATCTTTGATTTTTGAGAAGACTATCTCATTAGATTAAACAACTGTGAAACTCAATTCTACTATTATTTCTACTAGAAATTTATAAAAGTAGTATGCTTCTTGTTGACTTCTATATAATAGCCTCCAAAATTAACTGCAAAGCTTGTCCTGAGATGAATGAACATATTCAGATGAAATGAGAAATATGTAGATCCAACTAGGTAGGATAGACATATAGAATATCTCATTAGTATTATTGTAGCCATGAAAGTAAGCATTTTTTGCATTAACTTGAACAACTGTGGAATTTTTCTGTGTGAAAATATATAAGAGAAGTCTGAGTTGAGAAATGGACTGTTGGTGTAAAATTTTCAGTATAATCAATGCTGAATTTTGGCTTGAAACCTCAAACAATATATCTAGCTTTATAACATATGAGGTTTCTTTTCCCTTGTGTTTCTTGTATAAGTTGTTCTTTTCATTAATTGAAATGGTGCCTAGAGGAGTGGGAACAATAGTAAAAGTACCAAAGTTATTTAAATTGTAATATTCTTTGTGAATTGCTTTCTTCTACTTCTCTTTTTTCAGACCATTCATTGCTTCCTCAAATCTGAGTCAGTCTTCTTCTTATACTGCAAATACATACTCTATTATGAAATCCAACCAAATTCCTCTGATTTAGTACCAATCATCTTTACTCCTTCTGGATCCAAAATCCTCTTAATGTCTACTATATAAGCTCCTTCACTAATTTATCCAAATTTTTCTCATTGTAAAAGCCTTTTGTCTTTCTTGGTCACATACCATATTCTAGGTTCAATTTTGGTATTGATTGCTCATATGAGAATAGATTTTTTGAGGTTTTAGGAGTTATAGAGAGTAGAGAATTTAATAAGAATAATATAGACAGATTGTTTTGTAGTTTATTTAATTTTTAACTATTTTTGACATTTTCAAAATTTTTGAAGTCATTCTTATAGTTGTTATTTATTAAATATAGTTTCATTTGGCTTAGTATTCATGTTACTATGATTGAAGAAATCAGCTAGACTAGAAAATGTTGAGTTATTATTTTCCTTCTTAATTCTGACATTGTCTGGTAATAAAACTTCATTCTTATTCAAGTATACATTTCTCTTGACTGTTACTGAATGTTTAGTTGGTCAATAGATTTAAAATCCTTTTGACTCATTGTCATAATCTATAAACCAGCCTTTTACCACTCTAGCTTCTAATTTTGATGTATCTAATACTCTAACCTAAATCTTTAATCCCCATTCAACTAAATTCAAGAGATTCAAACATTTCCAAGTCACTAACTCATAGGGAGTTTTGGGAATGAAGGTGAAACATATAAGATATCAGTTTCTAAGCCAAATACTATATCACACAGCTTTTGTTTATAGATTGCCAGACATGCCAAATTGAATAAGCATAGCATAAGCAAGATTTGCATATGTGTAATTTACATGTTCTATACCACTGTTTGAGACAGGAAAATTGTGTATGGTGAGATGACAAACAGTGCTTTGGAATTCAAGATGAGCCAAGAAATTCTTTCTAGTGAACTTCTCTTTATAATTGCATCTGAATATTTGGATTCTAGTATTACATTGAACTTGTACCCATGTGTTGTATTTCTTATAGATATCAAAACATCCAGACTTTTTTTAGGAAATAAATATGTTCTTCATAAGTAAACTTGTTCTAGAGTAAGAAATAGTAATAATTATAATCTAGCAATTTAACTGTAGTGAGTCTCCATATATCTCCAGTTACTTTATTGCTATAAAACACAAACATGTCTTTATTGCTCTTCTTTGGAAAAGACTTGTGAGCAGTTTTTACTCTTACACATACTTCATAGAATTCTAGCTTTAAATTAATGTTGATATTAATTCCTCTAATGAAACCATCTCAAATTATTTGGACTAAGTCTTTATAATTGATATAACCCATAAGACAATAGAATTCTGAGATAGTAAGAGCATGTGTAACTATGTTGAGGTAGGAATAAAGTCATAAACATGGTATAGTCTGTGGATTTCTGAAATACAACCAATGATTTTTGAAGAAGAGAGTTGGATAATATATCCATCTGGACTGAGAATCCTGCTCAAGTCATGCAAGTAACAGAGATAAGTGTAAATGACATCAAAAATAAGTAATAGATATTCTTGAGAGTGATTGGAGTAGGTAAAGTTTTGTTACCTATTAGAAATAGAACCTTCCTATCCTCTTTTCCAATAACACTGAATATGTGGTTATCAGATGTTGGAATTAGGACAAGAGTTAGCTCAACATAATTTATAAAACTATTGTAATTAAGGATAAAGTGGCTGGTGGCATCACAATCAATTATGATGCTGGGTAGAGAAGATAGAGCACTTCTTTAAATGTATTAGCAGTTGTTACAGTAAGAACAATATTATCCTTAGACAATAAGAAACTGTACTTGTTTTCTGTACTATCAGCTATATTAGCATGTTTTTGATTTCATCTTCCACCAATCAGGTGCCTCTCCCTTTTTCCACAACTCTTTGTAAAACAGTCTTCTTTCTATGTTCTTTATTTCTACAATTTTTATATCTCAATTTCAACTTCTCTGCTTTTACTTTCTGTTTCTTATTAGATTAATGCAAATGAGCAGCTATTTGTAGCAGCATTCTCACATGTTATATTGGCATTTTTATTGATGGCTTTTACATCAGCTTCTTGATAAATGTGTATTATTAGATCTTCTATGGAAATTAGTTTTCCAGTAGAATATGCAGATATAAATAAGCTTGTAAAGAAAGGTCAATAATCTGGAGTAAGAGAAGCATGGATATATGCTCAGAATTGATCATCTGATAGAGGTTTGCCTATCTCAGCCAATTGTTCTCAAAGTTCTTTCATTGTATATAGGTGAACATGTATTTTAATGTCATTGATATAACACATTTCTGTGAGTTTAGTGAGTACATCATTGTATATCATTGAACTCAAAACATCATGCATTTTGGTAAGCTTTAGCCATGTGGTAGCAGTGAAGGGCTTATTCTTAATGTTTAGAAATACTGATTAGCTCACAGTTTCATATATAGTCTCTCTAATCTCTCTAATCTGTACTTCTTTCTGATCATACAAACCCAAGGTTGTCTAGTGTGCCTCAACTTCAGTATTGGTCAATGGTGTAATTGAGTTTGGAATAAAATAGGTTTTGTTGCTCTTATACAAATCTTGCAGTTGTTTGGCAAGACTATAAAGATATTGCATAAGTCTCTTTGTCATGAGATGGTTTTTGAGCCTGGCCTTGTATATAATCTAGTTCTATCCATCATCAGATAAGCATAGGAGATAAACAACTTTAAAAGAAAATATCAAAGATATCATTGTTCTAGGACCCATAATCTATTGAGTAGTAGTAATAGGCAGTATGTGATGATATAAGGATAATGGATATGATATAGACAGTACTAAGATGTTATTAGTGTATCTAAAGGTAATAAAGAATTGTGAGTCATTTAATATAATTCTAACAAATAGACTATTGTAGTTCTCCTTATTCACTTGGTACTACTGTTAAATTTTCAAATCAACAAAGGTGGTGGTAGCTAGTTTGACTTGGTTAGCAGCTAGTATATCTCTGTAGATGAAGAAGAATTTGTAGGCATAGACATATTGTGCAACCACTTTAACAGTTATATTTATAGCTTTAAAAACAAGGATTGTTGATAAGGCTGATTATATAACAGTGGCCTTGAGGTAGGTATTAACCATTTATTTCATTGTTGCAGTGGTTGTAGCTAATAATGTTGGTGTCTGTCTAAGAACAGAAGTATCTGGCAGTATATTAGTAGTACATGGTAATGGCAGTATTTTGGTATTATGCTGTGGTAGCAAGATTGATATAGAGTATTGCAGTGATGGTAGAAGTGACAGGCTCAGATTTGTAGTAGGTGGTAGTAGTAATGGTAAGAGTAACTGGCTTTGTACTATCACTGATCCTGTCTGCATCTAGCTGTGGATAATGAAAGATCTAGGAATAGATGGCTGTTTGTATGAATATGTAATTTTTGACAGTCCTTGAAAATCCCAAGAAAGATAGTCCAAGGTATCTCATTCAACTCAGCTATCTGCAATTGGGAGTTCAAGACTGTAATGCTTTAAAATAAGACTAAGAAGACATTACAGATAGCTTTAGGTATTGTATAGTGTTTAGCCAAACAGTATGATACAAAAAGAGGGAAATATTAGCTTATCTTATCTTTATAGTTGTAATCTTCAGGATTACATATGAAAACTTATTAAAGACCATAGAATTATAGGCTTTCCAGAATAATCTTGGCTTTGGCTTGTATCTGTATATTACTTGGTCACAACTTCAGAGGTCAAAATAGGGTTTAAAATAGAGAGTACTGATAGAAGAAAGTGAGTAAATCTAATACTGGATATTAGTGTTAATAGTAATGGAGACTATGGTTGATTATCAGACTAGTGATTTACAGAGTATCTACTAGTTCTTAAATATAAAGAAAAGTGTCTAAAATACTTAAAAACCCAAGTGGTACTATTACTACATAGGTTTACACTGATCTCAACTCCAAACTGGGCAGATATTTAATTGAATTGATCCACAGAGAGATACTAACTGTAAATAATAAGATTGAAATAGGAATAAACTCTGTTATAAAAGACTGAGTCTCAGTATTCATGGAGTTTGACAAAAGATAATACTACTATGGAAGATAGGTTGTTAAACTTGGGTATATGACAGTATTTCCCCCTTAAGACAGAGCTTTTAAAGTTTTATTGAGTTTACTTGAAAAATACATAATTGTTCCATAAGTCAATACAAAAGAAGAAGAAAATTCTTGCTTCTTCTTTCTTATTATGATGTTATCTCCCAACTCTCTGACCAGACCCCCAACTCTCTTGAATCAAAAGGCTGAAGCCCTTACAAAACAAAAGAAGGAAAGTATATACTAATATACTAAGAAACAAGTCCTTATAGCCTATTTGAAAAAGGTAGTGAAAGCTTGCTTAGCAACAGAAGCCAAAGCAAAGAAGGAAGCTGAACAGAGACAATGTAAGGAGAACGAGAAGAAACATGTAGAGGAGAAGACATGTTAGTAGTGGGAGAAGAAGTGTTGAAGAGAGGTCTGATATAATGAAATGTATCAAAATCTCTATAATGAGGGAAAAAATGAGCTAGGAAGTTGTAAAGATCTTCTCTGAAAATAAAACAAGACTGTGGTCTTTGAAGAAAGTATTAGAGGAACAGAATGCACAGTAGCATAATGCAGTATAGACAACTGATGACCAATTACCAATAGTAAGTTCTATAGTAGAAAGCTTAGCAGTGTAAGTAAGATAGAATATATAATAGTAGTATATAAAGCTCAAAGTGAAATTTTACATCAATTACAATATTAGTCATATTACTAAATAAAATGTTTTACAACACACTCTCTTGCTTAAAATATCAGCTGTTAAGCAACAAAAGCATAAGCAGATGGACTTAGAGTATTTCCAAGCTATAAAATGAATAAAAACAGTTGAATAGGGTTTAACTAAGATTCTTAGTCAAGATATCAGCAGAATTATTTTTTCCATTGATATGATATAGTTTGATTTGTTTGTCCTCAATTGAATATTTTACATAGTGATAGTAAATATCAATATATTTAGAGTATTTCTCTTATATAGAATTTAATTCTCATATTAGAATTACAAACAATAGACTTTGTTTTATTTTTATTTTCATTTTTATCTTTCATTTCCTTTTATTTTATTTTCAGAACTTAGAATTAGAATTAGTGTAATGTTATAGATCACTGTCACAGTTGTCACATGATCACATGACACAGAGAAGGTCATAGAAGGTTCTACAACAAATGATATCATACAGCATGGCAACAATATATTGGTCTTGTAGAAAGCATATATACTTTAAGATAGGGTAGTTGTAGTGTGTGCACAGGCCATGGTCTGTGGTATATAAGATAGACTAGTTTATACTTAGAACTCCATTAAGTTCTCTTGTGTTAAGATTATTACTATAGAGATAAGAAGTTAGAATATCAAAACCAACCTCATTGAGAAGATTTCTCTTCTAAACAAGTTGATAGCCATAATTAGAAAAGGCTATGTACTTAGTCTTAATTGAAGACAGAGCTCAATAATGTCTATTTGAGAAATTTACATTTGTTGGGCAAACTTGACTACAGCAAATCCTATATTAAGATGTAAGCCAATTATCAGATATATTAGAGATCCAATCAATTGCTAGTACCTTTGATGAAAACTAGAATCACACTATTTATTATTATTGTAAGAGGAACTCTTAAGAGTTCATTCTAAGATAATACTTAGGTAATACTATCAGTGATAATCTTATCTACATCTCTTGATCTATTGCTACATATCTATCTATCCCTTTCCTCTTTATTAATTATAATGCTTGGATTTTATTGAATAATTATATCTAATAGTCTATATTGTAAGTACTGTACTGTTATAACTTAGGTTTTTGAGTAAAGATAAAAGACTACTTTTGTATTAAGTAACACAGAAAAACTCAATAGAGTTCTAAGTACAAACTAGTCTATCTTATATATTACAGACCATAGTCTGTATGCATACTATAATCTAAAGTACATGTGCTTTCTATAAGACTAACATGATATTGTTGTTGTCATGCTGTATAACATCATTTATTCTACAACCTTCTACAATCTTCTCTGTATCATATGATGATGTAACCTTGACTATAATATATGTGACAACATTGTGATAGGTATCATGTGACATCATGCCACTTCTTCCATATAAGTCTAAAATAAAGAAAGAAAACAGAAAACTCTAAAAGAAATAAAGATAAAAAAGATAAAAAAAGATAAAACCAAAAAATATATATAATAGAGTTCTATCCATCATTCACAACTCTAACATGTACCATATGACAGACTATCTGCTATAGTATATATAAAAGCTTATATAAGTAAATCTACTTTTATCTGAATATTAGTTTAGCTTCTGGGATACTTATCTAGCTTGATAAGTGAGATCCTCTCACAATTATGTTTAAACACATAGTCCAATAACAGTAGAGTACTTGTTAGGTTAGTCACTATATTAAAGTATGCTAGAACTTTGTCCAAGTCCTTAGACTGGTTTACAAAGATCTTTTGATCCTTGTAATTGCAACTTATATATATTCCAAGAAACTCTTTGGTTTATTCAAGGTCATGACATTTTTATTTTGTTATAAATTTTTACTTCAACTCTAAAAAGAGCAGAAAAATTTTGAACCTATAAAAATAAATATCATTGACATAGATAATTGCTATAACAAGCTCTTTAATCTTTTCATCAATAAAATAGTATATACTAGTATCAGATTTACATTATCTAAATCTTAGGCTAACATTGACTATTATGATTCAAATCTCAAAGAGTTAAGGTAAGAAAGAGAACTTTGTATTAGGTTAACATAAGAGAACTTGATGGAGTTCCTAATATAAACTTGTCTACCTTATATACACTAGACTACTGGTCTATGCTACAGTACCATTGATCTACCCTAAAGGCCATAGGTTCTCTATAAGATTAATATGTATCAAATATATTATAATAATGTTATTTCCTTTTAAATCCTTTATCATGCTCTATTATGACATGTGACTATGTGACTCTAACTGATGTGTGACACTAAGTCACTTTCATGTGACATCACACTAACCCTAACCCGAAGTCCCAAAATGAAAAATAAAGTCTATTATTTGCAACTCTAATATTAATCTAGTTATGGTCTGTCACCAAGATAAGCCAGCTTGCTTAAGGCCATACAATACTTTGTAGAATCACCAGACTTTCTTTTCTAGATAGCCTGAAACCTTTGGGCTACTCTATATAAGTTCTCTCATTTAGATTACTATATAAGTAGACAGTTCTTATATTGATGCTATGGACATCCCAATCTTCAAGGGCAGCAGTAGCCAAGAATAGACATGCTGTCTCATAGTAGACAACTGGAAAGAATAATTTGTTAAAGCTGATTCCTTCAATCTGAGAAGATTCTTTTACAACAAGTTAAAATCTATAATAACTATTACAGAGTAGATCATAAAGATTGTTAAGAGCTGGATGGTTGTATTTTAACATCAGTGTCAACATTATCTTCAACCTCTTCCATTTTTACTAAGAGCCACTTAAACACTTGAAAAGGTAAGGGAGATGGAAACTTATGAGAAAGTAAAGGAGAAGTGGATTAAGAAGGAAGATTGTTTTGAATAGAAGGAATTGGTATGGGTGAAATTGGTGCTAGAGCAGGTTTATCTTCACTAGAAGATCCAGGTACTAACATCTCCATCTCTGGACTTGTATTGTTCAATAGCTTATTATATAATTAATGCATAAAGCAATAACTATTATCTTTGTACCCAATAAATATTATTAATTTAGAGTATGGCCTAAGTTTATTAGCATGGATCTTACCAGAGAGAAACATATGTATACTGCAATCAAGGATACAAAAGTACAATGTTTTGGGTTTATTACCCAAGAAGATTTCCTAAAGTATTTTCTATTTGAGATGTCCAACAAATGTACAATTGTATATATAAGTTGTAAACCATGTCAGACATGTTTCTATGTTGGAAAACAAATCTTCCTTTTATCTTCAACATTGTCAATAATATAACACATGACTTTATTAGATATGTAATGTAAAGTTTCAAAATCTAAGTATTTTATCATAAGACTTATAGGATTGGAGACATTATGTCTAAGAATGTAAGTTCTCACAATCTGGATATTGCCCCAAAGATTAGGAGTAGCCAATAGAATGATATCACCAGACTTATCACAGAAAGTAAAACCTCTTTTGTTGCCTTCTACTTTCAATCTAGACTAAAGAATTTGAGAAGATATATGTTATATACTAAGTCCACTCATTCAAAAGCCCACTCTCTATAATAATGATATTTCATTCAAACCCTGACAAAATCCTATTTTCCATGATAACCTTATTTCCACAATATATTTCCTGTGATAGTACTGTATTCCATTCCAAACCCTGGAAGTATTTAGTCTTTTATGGTGGAAGTATTCCTTTCCAACTTAGCCTTTTATAATAGAGTTTTCTAGTTCCTTTATTTGGCTTCTTTCAGTGTTTCACCACTGAAACATCTGCTTGGTGCTATACTCTGAAACCTCTAAGTTTCTCCTTCCTAAAATACTTGTATATAAGACTAGTAAATATATTATATTTCACTAGTCTGATAATCAACTATTCAAGTTGAACTTGATTCCCAGTATGCTTTGGCAACACACCACTATTAGCAAGTGAGACTCACTTCTTTTAGACTCTACTCTATCTTCTGAAGTTGTAGCTATACTACAGACAAACAGTACAGCATATAAGCTGAAGCCAAGGTTGTTCTGGGAAGTCTGCATCACTGTGCACTTTGTATGTGGTTTTTATACTCAGTACATCTCCAAGCCAACCCCATGTGCTTTTATCTTCTAGTATGAACTATACTTGGTAATGTATTTGTATGCTAGGAATACAATATACTGGCCATAGTTTTAACACAGCAACTTTGGTGGTTTCTTTCTTAGGATTAAATATTTCATGTTTAATCAGAACAGTACTGGAAGCAGCCATAAATAATAATTATCATCATCTACCCACTTCCTAGAAGTATGTTATAACTTAAAAGAAAAACCTTGTATTGGATTAATACAAGAGAACTCAATAGAGTTCCTAGTACAAAGTGTCTACCTTATATATGCTAGCTAGTTGGTCTGTGCAAGATCTTCTCTAATCCACCCTAAATATCATATGCTATCCATAAGGTTAACATATTATAAACATATTATATAATATTATTGTTCTGGAATCTTCTATATTCTTCTGTATGATATGTGATCATGTGACCATAACTATGACATATAATAGATATATAGCATTATGTTATGTTATGTAATCATTTGTGACAGTTATATGTGATATCATACTCATTTCTAACTTTAAGTCCAAAATAAGAAAAATAAATGAAAATGAAAATGAAAATGAGAAATGAAATGAAAATAAATAGAGTCCACCATTTTCAGCTCTGACAAAGTAGATATTATAGGTAGATCAATGAGAAATATTTAGTAGACAGTTTTATAATTCTAGAAGTTGAGACCTTGATAAGTAAGTTAGTGTCAGGTGTGGTTCACACCAGAGGTGAAAGTCCACAAGATTGACTCAGAAATGTGCAGACTTGTAGAACAACCTTGGCTTTAGCTTATATGTTGTGCTATCTATCTGCTGTGGGGTTACAACTTCAGATAAGAGGAAGAAGCCCAAAATGGGAGTGAGTGCTGATTGATGTATTACTGTTGAACACTGTAGATCAAGTTCAATATAGATTATCTTTCTTGATTATCAGACTAGTGAATTACAGTATAACAACTAGTCTTATATACAAGTATATACTATAGGAAATACTTGGGTTTCAGTGGTGTAGCCTCTATTACTCTGAGCAGAGGTTTCAGTAGTGAGACACTGACAGAAGTGAGGACTTTGCCATAAGAGACTGAGTTAGAAAAAAGTATTCCCATCATAGAAAACAGAATCTCTGGACTATTGCATTATTGCTATGAGAGCATGTTGTGAGAAAGGTAGGCTTATAGATTAGATATTGATAAGATAGTATCACTATAGGGATATATTTTCCAGATGGGTAGGCTTGGCATATGACAGTTAGAGAACTTCTTTTCCAAATGTTTCTTATAGAATTTCAGTACTCATATTTTTGCTTATACTTAGAGTCTTCAAATAAAACTACTTTGAGGAATATACATTTGTTATATCTCAATCCACAGATAATACCTCCTTTTTCATTCACACTCACTAATCTCTTCCAGTACAGATCATATCTCTCTATTTTTTCTTGGATATTTCACAGAACTCTTAACAACTCTATGGATCTCTATCCCAGATATCCAAGAATTACTAGAAATAAGATAACACTTGGTAGTCTCTATTTATAAATAACTACCCTACATAATATACTTAGTATATAAGCTAGTAATTTATACTAAAAAGCCTCATTCTGAAAATCAACTCAAACTATTATCAAATTCTGATGTTAATATTAATACACTTCCCCACCTTCCAATGGACTTATTTACTAGTCATATTCTGAGTATCTTATCTGAAATATGCAATTAGTGTGACTCATAAAGATATAGTACATAAGCTGAAGCTGAAGATCATTCTAACTTCTATATTCTGTGTATTTGGATAATATACAACTACTTATTTTGGACTTCCAAGAGCCCATCAACAGATTTCTAATAATGAGGTGTGAACTGTATTTAACAACACTACAGAAAGGTGATCAGCAAGTTGAGAAACTATAACTGAAGACTTGAGAAGAAGAGAATAAATTAGTGAAGGAATAGCAGCTATGTTCACCAAGAAAATAATACTATCCACCTAATAAACATTGCTACAATTATTATACTAGTCTCTTGTTTTATCTGCTTGGTGAGCATTACCATTTTTTTTAATTCTCTTTTACTACTAAAAAGAACCCTTATTCTGTCATTGCTACTCTTGTGAGTACTGTGTTACAAACTTAAGACTTTAGAGTTGGTCAAAAGAAATAACCTTGTATAGAGTTTACACAAGAGAACTTGATAGAGAGCTCTGTACAGGATTGTCTACCTTATATACCAAAACCTCATGGTCTGTGCTAACTACTTCTAGCCTACCCTAAACAGCCATGTGTTTGCCTTAAGGTCAACATGTATTTTACACATAGTATGATGTCATCCTTCCAGAACCTTCTACATCTTTCTATGAGTCATGTGACTTGTAATTGTTACTCTGACCATGTTATGTGATGTTACTGTCACTCTAACCCTATCCATAAGCTCTAAAAATAGAAAATTGGAACATAAATTAAAAGGAGAATGAAAATAGAAAAGAAAAGGAGAATAAATGGAGTCTATTGCTTTCAACTTTGACATACTGCTACTAAGAGTTCTTTTTCTACTGAGGTGGTTTATTCTCATATAAAACACTAAAGTAGTAAGTAGCATTAGTGAAGTTGGTTTGCTTATATAATACTGTCTAGATGGTTGTCAGAGTTGTGAAGCTTAGACTTAAGTTTTTTCTAATATTTTTTCATTTTCTTTATATTTTCTTTTTGATTTATTCTCTACTTTGAATTAGGGTTAGGGTCTAATGTGATGTCACAAGTCACCGTCACCAGATGTCACACTATGATGTTGTCATGGTCACATCATTATACAATTCATGTGACATAATAGAAAGAAGTAGAAGGATTTGAAACAATAATATTACAACATATGTTTAGCACATGTTAGCCTTAATGCATATACATGGTCACTTAGGGCAGGCTAAATTAATAGAGCACAGACCATGAGTAGTTAGTATATAAGGTAGACCATCTTCTACAGAGTTCTCTATTGAGTTCTCTTATGTTAATCATTTCTTTCTTTGATTAATTCTAAGGTCATTGAATTGTAACAATGGTAGAATATACAACATTCTAAATAAGATTGGAGATGAATATATGAAAAGAAAGAAGAGAGGCAGAAATAGAATTCTATGAATAGAGAATTATAGACAAGAAAATCATTGCTCTTAGGACAAAGAGAACATCAAGTTTAGCAATCTAGAGAGCAAAGTTCCAATTACTAGAGATTTGAAAAGTAACTATTCTCTAATAGTTGGTAAAAACTAATGCTGGACCAAGTATTCCCATAAGAGTCTACAAGTGAGTCCAAAGAGCCTTAGCATTAGGCTAGCCATATATCAACAGATTAGCAAAGTAGGATTAAGAACAGCTAGGGTTTGAGAGTCCAGAAAGCTCCTTCTAGCTACTTCATTCACATCAGTGGCCTAAAAGAGTGCTAAAGCATTTATTATGTCTCCAACAGTAATGAGAGCAAAAGTTGATTTAACATGAATTTTCCAAAAGAGACAGTTGGCCAAACTAGTAAGTTTCCAGAGAATAGCAATGAAGTTAGCCATTGCTATCAATAAATATAATCAGCATAGATTAGGGAGCAAATGTAGCTAGCTAGAATGCAAATGTTCAATCTAACCAGTAATGAATCATTAACATATATAAGGTGCAAGAGGATCTTGTGAGCATGAAGTGATTCAGAGATCAGCTCAATTTATAACAAGTCTAGGAGTAACAAGATATTAGCTCACTAGTAAAGTTGGTCAAGCCCTTCTCATTAATAAAAAGCAGTCTAAAGTGCTAACTAAAGTAGTCCTTAACTGCACACTAAAGGATTCAAATGGATGATATC
>Ga0157359_1000391_pt1 | contig 15683 bp, 15 predicted proteins | sample AttcapACBM3_FD_111482 | JGI IMG/M metagenome (GOLD analysis project Ga0157359, IMG submission 111482) | Fungus gardens microbial communities from leaf cutter ant in Botucatu, State of São Paulo, Brazil - Atta capiguara ACBM3 | ecosystem: Host-associated > Fungi > Mycelium > Unclassified ...
CCTATTGGGAGAACCTAGTTGAGGAGTTCTAGGTCCTCTCCCACTTTTAAATTATTTGCAAAGTTCGTGATCTCCTCAATTTGTCCCCCACCATACTCTACTCTCCTATTTTCTGCCACTCTTCCTCTCATTCCTCGATTCCTGCAATGGCGGGCAATGTGCCTGAATCCCCCACAAGCAAAATAGTTCCTCCCCCTATCTACCTCCATTGCAAAGGGATCCCGTCTTGGAGGAACCCCCATACTCTGTCCTGCCCCCTGCCCTCTCACTACTACTGCATTTGTTCTCTCCACCCCTTCCATTGGAGCAGGCCCCATTGTCACCTGCTGAGGCAATGGTTGCCTCCTCTGCTACACCAATGGTCATGGCAGGCTCTGTCTTTGCTCCTGTTTTGGAGCCCCTCCTTCCGGTTCCTTCTTCCCTCTCAACCTCTCTTCCTCTCTCCTGCTTTCTCTCCAATTTCTATCAAGGGCCGTTGCCCTTCTATACCAATTTTCTATGGAGGTCAGCAGGTTTTCCGCCTCCATTAACTTTCTCCAAATTCCCCCGTTCATCCCTCTTTTGAATTCCTCCACTAGTGGTCTCCCCTTATATCCACTTCCTCTTGCTGCCCTCTTGAACTCCTGAACAAACTCCTCCATCGTCTTTCCTCCCTGCTCTAACTTTCTTAGTTCCGCCGCCTTTACTGACTTCTCCTCTCCTCTACCAAATTCCTTCCTTAAGTTTGTCAAAAAATCTTCCACCATTTCATATTCCATCTCTCCTGACTCCAACTCGTCCATCATATTCTCCTTCCATACATCCACTGATCCTCCCTGCACATATGTCAACACCCATTGTATCTGCTCTTCCACTGTATTTCCTCTCAACTTCATCTTGATATATAACCTGCATGCCATAATGAATCCTCCTACTCTTTCTACTTCTCCATTGAAGATGGCTGGCTTTGCTACCTCCATGTGGGATCCCGTGTTGGGTTCCACTGCCCCTCTCTCTCCTCCAGCTCCTCCCACTGCTGCTAGCAGGGCCTGTATTTGTGCCTGCATCACTGCCATCTGCTCCTGTTGTTGCCTGATAATCTCCTGGAAATTGAGTTGACTCATGTTGTTGTGATAGGAGGGAGGTGAGTCGATGGGTGTGGGTGATGATGATGGTGGTGGTGGTGATGTATATAAAGGTAATGCCGAGCCTATACTGGACTCGGTTTCAGACTCGTATTCCAATGATGATAGTATCTCGATATGTGATAGCAGGCCTTCTTCTTGTCCTGCCTACACTTACTGACTACTTTCTATCAACTGACTACTGCCCTAAAGAAATTGTAAACGATTTTGACCTAAGAAGGTCGTTCTACTCTAAGTGGTGTTTTAAGAATGACCGCTGTCCCTCTGCGTAGACACACCACAAGTGGATGTGTAGCACAAGGCTGATATATGAAGAAAGGTATAGAACATGTCCACAAAAGGTAATATGTCTACCGTGTACCAGTGGGCTTTGATACAGATAAACAGTTAGGCAGGGAAAGCCTAACTAGTGTACCCCTTGAGCCTAGGGTCCAGCTGTGCTCTTCTTGACTAAAGGGTTGTGTTTACCCTTTGGTCGAGGATGATGAGAGAGTAAAGGAAAAGGTTGAGGGCTAGTGTTAAGTGGTCAAAGGATAAGGAATCGAGTTCTAATGTTATGAACTAAGATTCTTAGGGTTGGACAATAGAACAACTCTTGTATTGAGTAACACAAGAGAACTCGATAGAGTTCCTAATACCAAGTAGTCTACCTTATATACTATTCCTCATGGTCCGTGCTAGCTACTGTGCACTCTACCCTAAATGACCATAAGTATAACATGAGGCCAGCATGTGTTGTCCATGCTGTATGACGTCACTTTGTTCCAGAACCTTCTATTTCCTTCTCCCAAGTCTTATGATCAGTCTTGTGACTATGCCATCAATTTGTGACTGATATGACAGTGTGACTGATAAATTCTAACCCAAGTTGTTCTAAAAATAGAAAATTAAAAAGGAAAAAGAAAAGAAAAATAAAATAAATAAAAAGAAAAAATAAAATAAAGTCTACTGTCAACGATCTTGACAATATGGTAGATGAGTAATGGCCATGAGGACAGGGCATGGATATTAGGGTAGGTGTAGAGAAGTTGTAGCATAGACCATAAGGACTTTATATAAATAGTAGGTAGAATACTGTTGTGGTTCTCTGTCAAGTTCTCTTGTAAATACACAACTTGTGTTCTCCACTAGATATCCCTGTTGAAAGATTTACTTATAGTGCTGCTATTGGACATTGTATCTAGTGGTTGCCACAATACTATCATCCTAAGCAGAAGTTTCAGTAATGAAATACTAATAGAAGTAAGATAGCAGAACCCTATTATGGAAAACTGAGTTTAATAGAAGTATCTCTGTTATAGAAGACTAGATATCCAGATTGTTGCATCACTACTACAAGGACATGTTATAAGAAGGGTAGCTATCATAGGAGATAAGTTTATTTTATAAAGGTTAAGAGTACAGTATCACTATAGAGATGTATCTTCTAAACAGATGAACTTGATATATGACAACTATAAAAATTATCTCATAGATAAGTTAAAGAAATGTTGAGGTAACTTCAAGAACAAATAAAAAATTAGGCCAAAAGAAAGAAAGAAAGAAAAAATTGAGAAAAGTAAATAAAAAATGCTTTTAGAGATAAAAACTAAGAAGAGAAAGAATGTGAAGGAGAAGTTGATATAGATGCTGTTTCTTACATTTTACTAAAATAAAACTAATTAAGATAATTATGAAAATAAAATAAAATAAGAAAACAGAAATAGAAAAACAAGAGAAAATCTTGTTAAAAGTATATAAAGACTAAAGCTTGGATTTAGTACCAAAATAATCAAGATAGAGAAAAGAGATCAAAATTAGCAGTATAAGTACTGCAGAAATTAGTAACTAAGTCTACAGCATGAATGAGTTTGGTAGTAAGAATCTACCTAGATTCATCTTTAGTATTTCATATCTTAACCAAATAACCTTACAAAAAAGCTTATAGACTCTTCTGCAGTCAATTTTGGAGTCTGGAATCTGGAATATTTCACATTTATATTTTCTATCAATGATAACCAATGTTGGAGCAGGTTTTATTCTCTCTAAAAAAGTGTTGGAAGTGGCTTTTTCAAGAATAGAAACATAAAATACTGGATATATAGAATATATAAACTCTGGAAGACAATAAGTAAATATCAAAATACTAGGTTAAGAAATAATTTCATAGAAACCAAGATGTTTTTTGGAGAGCTTTTTAAAAAGCCAAGTAGTTCTGAAGAATTAAACTTTTATAAAAACCTTGTCACCTACTTTGAAAATAGATATGGAAGATTGCTATATATTAGTAGACTTTAAATACTATTATTAGGCTGTAACAATTTCAGATTTGAGAGTACTTTGTAATTCATTGAGATTGACAGCAAATTTGTGAACTCATAAGAAAGCAATATCATATTCAGAGTATACTGAAATATTGGAATGCTAATAGTTATAATATACATAGAAATATTGCTCCAAAATTTATTTTGTATACTTGGGTTATCTATCATCTTCAAGATAATAATCTAAAGTAAAATGAAGATATATGTCCAGAGCTATGTTTAAAAAATAGAAAAAGTTTGAGACAAACTCTGAGCTATAATCAGAAATAACATAAGAGAAAATGCTATGCTTAGAAAATATATAAAGAAATAAGGAATTATACTAACTCTACAAAGATAATAGTGTTGTAAGTAAAGATGAAGATTACCTGCTTGGTAAGCTAGTCAACAGTTACCAGAATCATATCAAATCTAAAGGATGATAAAAGTTTTTCAATGAAATCTATAAAAATAGAATTTTATAAATGTTCTGAGATAAGAAGTTGCTTGAGAGATCTATAGAGCTTGTAACACTAAGATTTAGATTATATACAAGTAATATAAAATTTACAGAATTGCTATACATTTGTATAAAGACTTGGCTAGAAATATCTGTAGCAAATGAGTTCTAGTGTGTTATATTGACTAAAGTGGCCAGCTAAAATGTGATTATAATTATACTGAAGAATATACATGCAAAAGTTACCAAAATATTGTATAAAAGTTTTACTATTGAGAAAAAAAGACCTAAGAGGTTTGTGGATCAGTTATTTTCTATAGAGTTATGTTTTGTAGTGATAGAGTTACTTAAAAGCACCATATGGATATCTGAGTAAAAATTATTGAGACTAATAACAGTTGCTATACAGAACAAAGAAGAGATGAGAATTATTGCTTGAATAGAGGCCACAAGTTGTTTATAAGTGAAAATTGGCTTAAAGTTGTGAAGGATAATCATGATATAGCTAATATTCTCTTCTTTAGAATATATGTTCTATTATCTAGTAAAAGCATTAGATTTGATGCCTAAATGATCTGAGTAGAACTAGATGACAAGATTGAATTATAAGAGATACTCAAACTACTGCACTTATCTATGAGTTAGCATCTTAGTAGTAGAAAAGTACTTAATTAAAGTTTTTATAACATATAACAATATTGATGGAGAAAGCTAGACTTTCAAGATAGTAGTATCAAATTTTTGGAAGCTTTAAAAATAGCTAGAAGTTCCTTATCATGAGTGCTGTAATTTAGCTTCACAAAGATGAAAGTCTAAAAGTGAAAGACTACTAGGTAAACTTTATTATATTTGTCTATAAGAGAGAGGATTATAACAAGAGTATAATTAGAAATATCTACTCCACAATAAGAGTATTAGGAATCCAGTAAATAAGAATAAGTATGAAGATCATTGCTTTCTTTAGTGAGTTGAAAGTATCATAACAAGAGTATCTTTTTAGATGAGATAGATTAGCAAAATGTCAATATTGGAATAGTTAAAAATAAATCAGCAATAAAAATTGATAGTACCTAAAGAGATTGAATATTTTTGACTTTCTTCAGTTTTGGCCAATCATAAATAGTTCTGATCTCATACTTCTCTACTTTAATATAAAAACTAGCTTTATAAAGTTGTTTCAGTACTTCTTTGATATACCAGTAGTATATAAATATATTGTCAGAGTAGATAAGTATATTATCAAGATAAATCACAATACAAACATCCAAAAAATCAGTAAATATGTCATTTATAAATCACTCAAATGTTGTAGGGATACTAGTAAGATTAAAAGATAGTATAAACTATTCAAAAGAGTTCTGAAAGTAGTTTTCCATTTATATTTATCAAAAATGCAAACCAAATGGTATGCATAGCAAAGATTTATCTTAGTACATATCTAAGCTTTTTAAAGTAAGTTAAGCAGATTGGAAATAAAAGAAAGTAGATAGCAATTTTTCTTTGTAATATGATCAAGGCCATGAAAATTAATACAGAGATGTAATGATCTATCTTTCTTTTTGATGAAGAGAACTGAAACACTGTGAGAAGAGGAGGTTAGTTGAATAAATTATATATTTAGTTTTTTCTCAATAAGTTTCTTCAAAGTCTCTTGCTCAGATACTAAAAAAGAGCCAACTAGAGGTTGTATATCTTCTTTACTTGAACTTAATGGTGTTTCAGAGGTTCAGTATAAGAAAATAATGATAATAGGTGATGAGTAGTATCAATAGGAATAATTTATGTAAATTGATATTGTTAAGTCTAAGGTCTAGTCCTCAGATACAGAGGTATATATACAAAAGAGTAATGGTCCATGTGCAAGCTGTTGCTATCACATGATCAAAACTTGTACCTGATGGGAGCTGTCATCTGTTATAGCAGCTATCAGGCTAATTTTAGAAGGTAACTAATTATGTCACTACATTGATATGCTTATATCTCTATCAATACTTATTACTTTGAGATGTATTATATATCGTTGGAAACAGATTGATAAGTACTTTCCAACACAAGTTTAATCATATGAATCCATTCAGCCATTATTTTGAGGTTATAAGAACAATAAGAAGCAAAAAATTCAGTTTTGAATTTGCTAAAGACATCTATGAATTCATAGTGCTTAGAAAAACCCATGGAAAGGTTAGAAGTATATTGTAAAGCTTTCTTGAATACCAGTTAAGCAAAGAAATATTTAAAGTTTGGAAGTTTTGATGTTTAAAGAAAAGCTAAAGTACCAATGATGGTAATGATAGATCACTCAAAGATAGATATGGAGGTTTTAGATATTGGTATAGAAACTATGGGATTTGGTAAATGTAAAGAGATATCAAGAGTTAATAAAATTGCCAGTAGTATGTTAGCTATAATGTATGACAGATTTTGATCTTTTTACAAAGATAAACAGAAAGTTATTAATCTATTAATCAATAAATTGTATTAGATAAGTAAGTTGTATCCAAGAACCAAAAAGTAAGAAGAATTAAGTGGAGTGACACAGGAGTTCAAATTCATACATTCACTAAAGAAGATTACAAATATAACAACAATTTATAAGTATGTACAAGTAAGTAAACTTAGAGTTAACTAGAATGCAAAATAGGATTTTATTAAGATATTTCTGATCAAGAATCAAGAGTGAAGAAAGAGACAAAAAAAAGAATAAGAATTAGAAAAAGCAAATATAGAGAGTCTAATAGAACTCATTACTATACAGGTAATGTTATGATCTTAAATCCTAAGAGTGAGATAAAAGAATAACTCTTGTATTAAGTAACACAAGAGAACTCAATAGAGATCTCTTTACAAACTAATCTACCTTATATACTACTAACCATGGTCTGTGCTTACTACTGTGCACCCTACCTTAAATGACCATGTGTAGAACATGAGATCAACATGTGGTATCCATATTGTTGTATAATGTCATTTGTTCTAGAATCTTCTACTTTATTCTTCCAAGTCTCGTGATCAATGTTGTGACCACACCATCAGATTGTGACTGATGTGACAGTGTGACCGATAACTTCTAACCCTACTCCTAATTGTTCTAAAAATAGAAAAATAAATCCAAAAGAAAATACAAATAAGATAGAAAAATAAAAAGAAACAAAATCTACTTCTTGTAATCTTGACAGGTAATTTCAATACAGCTCTCAGTTTATACAGAGTTCTGAAGGTTGCTCTTTTTTTTTCCATTTTGAAAGTTGTAGCTACAGAAGTGGTAGTTACTTAAATACCATAACTCTTAGAGTAACTGAAGTTTACTTCTTAGAACAGAAGTCTAACTTATGGTCTCCTGCTCCATAATATAAATAAAGGTTATTATCAATCCTCTTCTTGTATTCATTACTAGTCAACTTACCATTGTTAGTTAGCTTTGATGACAGATTTTGGTATAGAAAACCCAACTACTTTTTGAGAGTAGAGAATAATAAATTTGAGGATTTGAAAAATAATAACTTAACAGATGGAACTGCTAGAAAGTGTTAGGATTAATTTTGGAAGGCTACAAAGTTAGTAAGAGAAGAAGCTTTATCTTAAAGACTAGCTTGTCTTGTTCCTAAGTGAATATAGAATCTTGGATCTGGTTGAAAAGACTTTAATAGTAGTAATGATAGAAAATACTATTTTTCCATCCAAGTTAGAAGATATAGTACATTATAAGTAAAGATCTTATTGCTAGACTTCATGCAGAGATTATTTGACATATTAGCAGCTTTATTTACTAAGTCAAAAAATCCAAAATGCTAGTAGAGCTCATTAACAAATTATTTTCAATCAGAGAGCTATTATAGTACACTTAAACTCTTATATTTTATTTTGATTTTCTTTTCTTTTTATCTATTTTTCATTTTACTTTTTTATTTTCTTTTTGGTTAATAAAGAGGCATGTGATCATAGTCACATAATATGCTATATAATATAATATTATAAGTTTATAAAATAGTAGAAAAATCTAAAATAATAATATCAAGAAACATAGTTATAGTATATTTGCTTTGTAATAATAGTAAGACAGGCAAATTGTTGTAGTAACCACTAACCAAGATAGTTAATAGTATACTAAGTAATCTTATAACAAAAGAGTCTTATAGGAATTATAAAAGAACTTAATAAGGAGAAACAGTTTCTAATATATTACTATCTTATTTATACTATAAATATATAGTCCATACTAGTAATAAGTAGTTCTATTCTAATATCTATATGTTAGTATAAATAAACTATATGTATACTATAAGATAAACATGCTATAAATATAAATCTTAACATTATCTTTTTAACTTCTTCTCCTAAGTTCTAGGTCTATAACATAATATTATATAATGTGTTATATGAACATGGTCATATGTTTCTTAATTGTCTAAGATAAATAAAATCAAAATAAATTTTCTTTTCATCTCATCCAACTTTGTACTAACTTCTTCAAATACTTATCTTAAAACTTTCTATTGTTTTATCTAAACAAAAATCTTTGCTATATATAGTTCTCTAGTAATTCACTTCTCTTAAATACTTTTGCTTCTAGATTCAACATCTTCTTCTCTTTTTCTTTTCTCATCTATACTTATCTTATCTCTTTTTTCCTAATCACTCTTTCAAAATCTTCTACTAAGTCCATTGCATTTCTCAATTTCTCCAATTTCTCTCAAGTGTCTTCTTCTGCTATGTATTACTTTTATCTAACCAAATACTTCAGCTTTTCTCTCATATCTCTTCTATTCAATATTTTCTCTACTTCACACTTCTTTTCTCTACTAAAGAAGGTGGGATTTTCTTCTGTTCCTTTATCTACTTCTAATATAATGTTATCCTACTCATATTAACCACTAGGTAAATTTTCATTAATATTGGTAACACTAACTCCACCATATTTTCTAATATAATTTTCTTTATTTTATAAGGTCCTACAAACTTCTCTGTCAACTTTTTATTCCTTATTTGCTACATCAAGTTTTTTATACTCAGCAATACTTTATCTCCTACTTTATATTCTACTATCTCCTTATTTCTTCATCTTCTCCTGTAACTCCTTTAATGCTGCTTTTGTCTTCTTATGCATTTTTTTCATTTCCTTTACCAACTTCTCTACTTTTGCATGCTTTTCCTTTTTCTTAATTTTGAAACCCATTCTTAGCTCTTGTTCATAGTTAACCTTAAATAGTAATGACTTTGTCACTATATGTACTTTGTTATTAAAAGCAAACTCTGCAATTGCCAACCATTTTGACCAATTATTTTGTCTATAATCAATGTACATTCTTAAGTACTGTTCTAGCTCTTGATTTATTCTCTCTATCTGTCTGTTTGTCTATAGACAAAAAGCTGTTAATAGCTTCATTTCTATCATCTTTATCAATCTTGCTACAAACTGTAGATCTTTGTCTGAAATCATACTCTTAGGCAATCCATGCAACTTCCATACATTGTCCTTAAACAACTTTACTAATCTTTCTGCTATTATTTCTATTATCACTATAAAATATAATATTTTTAAAAACCTATCACATACTACCAAAATTGAATCATAATCTTTTGATACTAGTAGCTTTGTAATAAAATTTAGTCTCTCTGGTACTGCATTTAGTTTTAATTTTCCTACTGGTATCTCTGCTCTACTCTTTATCTTCTGATACTGATCATATTTCTCCACATATCACTTTACTTCCTTAGTAACTCCTGGCCACCAATAATTTCTGGTGACTAGTTATACTGTCTTTTACTGTTCTTTATATTCTGTTATTAACATATCATGATAAAGCCAAATAATTTCCAACCTTAAGCTTTTATCCTTTAAAATATATACTTCTCTCTCTTTCAACCTCAATCTGCTATTTATCATTTCTCAATACTTTTTCTATAATCTTCTCCTTAACTCCTTCAATTAACAACTGTTCTCTCTCTATTTTTCTAATCTCCAACTATTCTTTCTTCAACATTACTTGATTTTCATTATCTTCTTCCACTCTCTCTATCTAATCTGCTCTCCTACTCATACTATCTGCTTGTTCTATACTTTTTCCAGCTACATGCTTCAAAGAGAAATCAAATCTTGACAAGTATAAAGTCTGCCTTTGATTTAACTTTTAAGTCTTTATGAAGTATTCCAAGTTCTTATGATCTGTCCAAATTTTGAATTGATCCTTGGCTGCTTCTAAGAAATGCCTCTATACTTCTAAACATCTGATAATCACTAATATCTTTTTATTGTGAATTTCATAATTTCTTTTGGCTTTATTCAATGACTTTAAAATATAGCCTACAGGCTTCTACTTCTTATTCTCACATTTCATTGATAACACTTCTTCTATAGCAAAGTCTGGTATATTTGTCTCTACTCTTATTTCTTTATCCAAGTCTGATATTATTAAGACTGGCTCTGTTGAAAATATCTTCTCTAACTTCTTAAACACTTTCTGTTGTCTTTTTTCCCAATTACACTTCACATCTTTCATCATTATCTCATAAAATGGTTTTGTCACTTTAGCAAAGTCTACACAAATCATCTATAATAATTTGCTAATCCCAAAAATTTCTATACATCTTTTACACTTGTTGGTACTGGCTAACCTACTACTTCTTGAACTTTTTACTTCTCTATTTTTATCCTATTTGGTCCTATCATTACTCTGAAAAATCTAATCTTTCTAACCTTCTACACATATTTTTCTAGTTTTACAAACAAATCATTTTCTGCTATCTCTCTTAATACTTTCTCTACAATATCATTATGTTCTTTCTTTGTCTCTATTTCCACCCTTACATCATTAATAAATACTGTTATATCTCCTACCTCTATTATATCTCTTAGCAAGTCATTTATCATAGCCTGGAAAGTTGCTAGTAAGTTTGTTAGTCTAAATTCTCACATTGTTATATTTCCACCTAAGATCTATCTTTGTGAATATCTTCTTTTTTCCTATATTATCTATTATATCTGAAATCAGTGGCAATAGATAGTTATTCTTGATTGTCCAACTGTTCAAATATCTATAATTCTGGACTATTCTCTTCTTCCCATTCTTCTTCAGCACAAAGAATACTAGTAACATCTGTGGTGATTTTGATGGTTAAATATATATCTTTCTCAGCTGATGTTTCAAAAATTCCTGAACCTCTTCTCTTTCTATTCTTAACAAAGAATATATCTTTCTCTTTTTTGGAACAAATCATTCTCTAAGATCTATAGCATAATCTTATATCTTCCTTATTGGCATCCTTTCTGACTTCTTTTTTTCAAACACTTTCAAATACTTATAAAACCTTCTAGAAACTATTTCTTTTACTGTCCTAATTTCCATCAAATCTTTCTTCTCTTCCTGCTTTTTTTCTATTATCCTTACTATCTTTATTTATTCTTCAACTGTTGGTTTTTTAAACTCTTTATTCTTCTCTTTTTACATTATTTCTTTCTTCTATTCTTTCTTCTTCTGCTTCTACCACCTTAGCTTTGTCTATTTTGTCTTCCACTGCTTTCCATATTTATTTGGATATCTTGTTATTTTCATCTCTTCAGTCTTCTAATCAATTCCAGGGTTGCAGCATACCAGCTACAGTATTCCTAATATTATACTCCATTTCTACTGTTTTATCATATCTACCTCTGTTCTCTCTTTATGCTCTTTGTAAAATAACTCCAACTTTACTGTGTGCTCAATTAATCCTTTATAATTCAAGGTACTATTCATATTTCTCACATATATTGGTCTATCTAACTTCTTCTTCTTAAACTTATTCTTTCTTACAAACTCTGAGCTCATCACCAATTCTATCATTCCACTGTTCAACAATGCTTCCACAATAATTTCTTTCTTATCATCCTTCTGCTTCAACCCTATCTCAACTAGTACTTCCTTTAACAATTTTCCTCCTTCCACCTTTTTTACCTCTACTAATCTTTTCTTTTTTCCTTTCTTTAATTTCTTTTTTCTTATAACCATCTTCCTATTCTTTCTCATTTCACTTCCACTAGGTATACTCACATTTATCACTCTACTTGTCAACAATTCAAACTTATTTGAGGGTATCAGTAATCTTTTTTCCTTCTGCTCTCTATATTTTTATAATTATAGGTGATATGCCCAAAGCCTTTGCAGCCAAATATTTTCTCTTTTACATCACTCTTTCTTTATTTATCTGTCTCCATATTTCCCACTCTTCCTGTCATTTTCATTCTTTCTCTGCTCTTCTTTTCTTATTTTCATCTCTTTTTTTATTCTTTGCTTTCTTTTTTCCTATCTTCTTCTTTGCTCTTTATCATCTTATCTTTCATTGTAATCTCTTCTTAGTTGCTCCCTATCTTGATCTCTCCTTTTCTTCTGCTTCTCTACTTCTTGTAACTTTAACATCTGTTTTTGTAGTTTTAATATCATTAAATTATTCTCTATTACTTGCTTTAACAGTCTCATTGCTTTTTCCTCTCCTATATCTCTAATCAATTCTTTCACACTGATCTGATCAAAAATATTTATTGCCATAGTGTCTGACAACCTAAATACTATTTCCACAAAAGTTTCTCAGTAAGTGCTAGTTGGTATTCTTCTTACCCAACCTTATACTGTCTACTAACTACTTATCTACTACTTTACTGACTACTATCCTAATAAATACTGGCTATTATCTCTAAGGAGGAAAACTTTACTCTAGATATTTCCTTACTAAACAATGCTAATTCTCTGTATTACAGTAGACTTTCAGCATAAGACTTCTATATAAAAACAATAAGTACACTAATATAACACCACCTATTTAAACAATGAGTATGTCTAACTGGTGGCCTAGGTCTGGTCATCAATGTCTATAACAATCTTCTAGTAGCTGCTATCTACATCTTAAGTCTAGGGTCTGGCTATATAAGATTTTGTGGTGATTAACTGTATTGGTTACATACTGAAGATAAATAAAGAGTAGAAGTAAGAAGACTATGTGATGCAATATTTCTAAAAAGAGTCTTGTATGGATTACAAGAGAACTTGATAAGAAGTTTCTGATATATTGTTACTTTATTTATACTATAGATATATAGTTTATACTAGCAATAAATAGCCCTACTCTAATGTTCATATGTATATTGGTAAAAACATATATCTTAACATTATTTTCCCAGTCTCTTCTTCTGAGTTCTAGATCTATGATATAATATTATATGATATGTCATATAACCATAGTTACATACTTCTTTATTGTTCAAGAAATTAAATTAAATTAAATTAAGATATAAGAGTCCAAGTATACTATAATACAAATTTAGCTTTAAGTAAATATCTACAATTAGTCATGTAGGAAGAGATATAAATTAAGTATGGAAAATTGTCTAAAAACAGATATAGATACTTGTAAGGTTAGGCAAAATATCCAGATTATAGATCAAACTTGGAAGCTTATCTATAGATTGGCAATGTGATCTCAGATAATGACCTTAGTATTGTGACAGCCATTAACCAAAGACAATCAATAGTATACTAAGTAGTCTTATATCATAAAGAATCTTATAGGATCACAAGAGAACTCAAAGGAGTCTTTAATATATTCCTATACTATATATACTACTATTACAAGTCCTACCCTAAACTACATATGTCATTTATGAGTCTACCACATCCTTACTATAAGATAGACATGTTGTAACTATATCTTTAATGTCATTGTTCTAGTTTTTTTTTACTATGTTTTAGATCTATGATATCTCATTATGTAACCATAGTTACATGCTTCTTCATTATCCAAGAAATCAAATCAAAGAAAATAGATAAAAATAAAAGAAGATAAAAATAAAATATAAGAGTTCAAGCATATCATAATACTTGGCCTTAACTTATATGTTATACCTACTGTTTATCATATAGTTGTAATCTTAGATGACAAGGTATCAAAAAGTACTAACTTATTTTAGTCAGAGAAGTGAGATAATAGTGTTGTAAGATTCTTAGTCAGTTTCTTAGTCAATTTCCCAGATTAAATATTACAGAATATCTATTCAGTCTTAAATACTAAGTCTATAGTCAAAATTGCTATTTAAGAATAATAAATGTAAAGAATAACTAAAAAGACACTATAGAGACAGTTTCTAGAATATCAAATGACTAGAAGTTTAGATAATGAGTTACCAGAAAATGAAACATGAAGAGCTGATCTGTATATGAACAAGTATAGATACAAAAGTATACTTAATTGGAGATTAAGAAGCAGATGTCTTAGATGTCTTAAATGTCTTAGAAGTTGGTTTATAATACATAGTAGACTTATAGACAACATATGTACTTAAAGGTAAGATTATTTATTGGTGGTATAAACTATGTAATATAGAATAGTAATATATATATTAGGAACTCTTTTTTTGAGTTTTCTTATAATCTTTGTGAGACTATTTATAAGATGCTCTGGTCCTTCTGATTGAGGTCTATTTCAAACCAGTCTTGAGCAATCTTTGAAAAATAAGTTATTACAAAGTTGATTTTTATAATATCAATATTGAATTGTACAGAGTTAACACAGGAGTATAAACAATATTGAAAAAGAAAATTGTTAAGCTTATCTAGCTCAGTACTACTGAAAGTATTAGAGATATGTGTTATGATCTCAAGATCTTAGAGTGGGTCAAGAAAAGGAACTAAGTTCCCAAAATAAAAATAAAAGAAAAGGAAATAACAAATGAGAAAAGAAAAAATAAAATAGTTAGAGTCCACCACCTTGAACTCTGATATTACCCCTCCTTCAAGGTTTCTCCTCTGGAGAAACTGACTTCCATTTTTGCCAGTTCCTCTCTAACTTCCTCAAATATTCCTCCTCAAACTTTCCATCATCTCATACATACAATATCCTTGCCATGTATTTTCCTGGTAATTCCCCCCTCCTAAAGTCTCTTTCTTCTGCTATATCCAACTTCTCTTGCCATCTTACTTCTGCATTCATTCTTCCTTCAAACTCTACTACCTCTTCTTTTACATTTTTCAAATTTTCCTCTTTCTCCCATTTATTGTTTTCTGCTGTGAACTCCTTCCACCATACTAAATACTTTGTTATCCCCCTCACTTTCCTCTTATTCAAAATTTTCTCTATTTCCCATTCTTTAACTCCTTCAACCTCTACTGGTTTTTCTTCCTCTTTTTTTTGTTTCTTTACCTGGTCTCTGTATTGTACTACTCAACTAACATTCACTACCAGGTGAATTCTCATTGATGTTGGCAGTTATAATTTAACTGCATTAGTAGATACTACCTTATCAATGATATATGGACCAATGTATCGATCCACTAATTTTCTTGTCAGTCTTTCTTTGAATATCAAATCTTTCATACTCAGTATGACCTTATCTCTCACTTTCCATTCTTCTGCTTCCTTTCTTCCTCTATCTGTCTGTCTCTTCATTTCTTCCTGTGCTCTCACCAATGCTGTCCTGGCTTCTTCCTATACTTTTCTCATTCTCTCCACAAACTCCATTACTTTCTCCATCCTTTATTTTCTCCTCAAATCTATTCTCATCCTTATTTCTCTACCCTAGTTTACCATGAATGGAGACACCTTAGTTGTTGAATGTGTCTTGTTGTTAACTGCAAACTCAGCTAATGCTAACCATTCTAGCTAATCTTTTTGCCTATAATCAATGAAGAACCTTAGATACTGTTCCAGCTTCTGGTTCATTCTCTCTATTTGCCTATCAGTTTGTGGGTGATATGATATTGGCAGCTTTGTCTCAATTCCCAGCATCCTATTCAACTCTTTCATCATCTCTGCTGCAAACAGTAGTCTTCTATCTGACACAATACTCTCTGGTAA
>Ga0157359_1000392_pt1 | contig 15683 bp, 5 predicted proteins | sample AttcapACBM3_FD_111482 | JGI IMG/M metagenome (GOLD analysis project Ga0157359, IMG submission 111482) | Fungus gardens microbial communities from leaf cutter ant in Botucatu, State of São Paulo, Brazil - Atta capiguara ACBM3 | ecosystem: Host-associated > Fungi > Mycelium > Unclassified ...
TCTTACCACTAGCACCTTAGTGTTTGACATCGCCCAGTTTTTCCCATTCCTCAATCACCAAATCCTCCCTTTAATACTAGAGAAAGCTGGATTTGACATCAAAATTTCGAATTTCTTTAAGAATTATCTTGTTGGCAGAAAAATGACATATCTGTGGAACAATTTCTCTTCTCCTCTTCATAATATTGACATTGGTGTTGGTCAGGGCTCTACCTTATCTCCCATCTTATCAGCCTTGCATCTTTCCCCTATTTTCTATATTTTGGAAAAACAGCTAAAAAATCTAAAAATTCCAGTTTCTATTTTGTCTTTTGTTAACGATGGACTTTTCATTTCTCAGAATAAGTCTATTCATGTATCGAATACTAATCTCTTTTGTAGTTACAATATTGTTTCTAATCTTCTGACCAAGTTTGGTCTTGTTGTAGAATATGAAAAAACTGAAGTGTTTCACTTTTCTAGGCAGTAAGGAGAATTTAACCCCTCTCCAGTGGATCTTACTCCAATTGGAGGCACTATCCTATGTTCTAATGAATCCTGGCAATATCTGGGATTTCACTTTGATCGCAAATTATCATTCAGGTATCATATCGACTTTTATTCCAATAAAGTGATCTCCACTATCAAATGCATGAAAATGCTAGGAAGTTCATCAAGGGGTCTTATCCCTCTTCAAAAATGATGTTTATATAAGTGCTGTGCTTTACCCATAGCACTTTACAGTTCCCAAGCATGGTACTACAACAAAGTGCCACTCAACTATCCCTTCAAGATTCTTAGAAAAATGCAATGAAGAGCTGCCTTATGGATTACTAGAGCTTTTCAAACCTCATCCTCAGGAGGAATTGAGGCCATTTTGGGCCTTATTCCAATTTATCTTTATATCAAAAAGCTATACAATCACTTCCTCTCAAGAGGTTACTCTCTTCCCCATAATCACATTATCAAATCAATTCTCTCCCCTGATGAATCATCAGATCATACCCTGTATAGTTTATCTCTTGATACACTAACATTCAAGCAAAGAAGTAGCTTAAACAGCTCTCTTATCAATATGGATAATAAAAAGAACAAATTTATTGCTTCATTTAATCCTTTCAATCAAGAATTTTCTCCAGGAAATCGTCTTATTGATTCATTTTCTAATATAATTTCTTTTTATCCACAAGGGAAAAATGTTAAAAACCACATTCAAAACCTTGACTTTTTAATGCTTAGAGCATCATCTAATTCTTCTACATCTCTGGTTATATCCAATGTGAGCATCAAGAATAATGTTACTACATCTCTTTCACATATTCATATACACAACAAACCAGTCATCAAAATGCTACATTGTACCATGAACGTAACCTCTACTGAAGCTAAACTTCTTGCCATTCACTGTAGTATCAACCAATCCATTGGACTTCATCAAATAAACAAAATAATTGTCATCACTGACTCTTTACACGCTGCCAAGAAGATCTTTGAATCCTCAATGCACCCATATCAAATCCACTCTGCTGTTATTTCTCATGAATTGAGAGAATTTTTTATGATGAGCAATGATAATCATATCAAATTCTAGGATTGCCCAAGCAACATTAAGTGGCCATTACATTCATGAGTTGACAACAAGACCTTGATCTTGACCTTGACTCCTATCTTCTCCCACAAATCATTGTGAGACTACTGTAGTAAATGTAATTCTGATTCTATCACCACTCAGTAGAAAATACTCTTTCAAGCATCAGATTCTAAAGGAAAAAACTTCTTAGATTTACTCAATGACAATCTAAACCCAATCTAACCATCAGCCATTAGAGACAGTTCTTGGCTTCAATATTTCAGTTACTCAAACTCATTGTGCACTTGAGCTACTAGAGCTATTGTCAATCATGCTCCTATTAAAGAATAACACCTGCATTTCTTCCCTAGGGAAGATTTCTCTTGTCCATGCAGATGCTATTCTATTGAATTCAGATGACATATTTTATATGACTGTAGAAGATTCAACAACTATTGGAATCTGAGGAGGGATACAATTTCTCACTTCATGCTTTTTCTTGGACTCAACATTTGGAAAAGACATTATGACATCATCTTGCTCATAGCACAATAATTTTCTTTTTCTTTTATTACTTCTTTTCTGTTTTCTTTTATTTCATGTCTTTGTTTCTTTTCTCTTTTTCTCTTCTCCATGTTGTATCAGTTTCCCTGTATGTAGTTACGAAGTAGCTACCATGGTCTGTCATTGCACTCTGTGTAATAAATTGTTGATAAATAAAATAAAATAAATAAAAAATGGGCCTAAATATGAGAAAATTAAACTAGATAAGTGTTCTAGAAGTTAGACTGATATTTAGATAAGAGTAGATCTATCCATGTAAGCTTCTATATATACTACAGAAGGTAGTCTGTTACATAGTACAGTACTTATAATATAGACTACTAGATAGAGTTATTCAATAAGGTCTAAGCATGATAATTAATAAAGGAAAAAGAAGTAGATAGATATATAGTAACAGATCAGAAGTTATAGATAAGATTACTACTGATAGTGTTATCTAAGCATTTCCTTAGAATAAAACTATAGACATTTCTGGAGTTCTCTGTATACTAAAAGTATCATAAGTAGGTTTACCTTGCTTAGGTATAATAATAAAAACTAACTTCTTGGAGTGTCTAGGCTCATGTTACAGCAACAAACTGTTAGACAGTTTACATCTCATTTAAGATTTGGAAGGGTATCTCAGAAGTCCAAAACTAAGTAGTTTTGCATTATCTAAGAACATAGAAGATGAAGTAGAACAACTTTTAGCTTTATCTTATATACTACATCTTTATGAGTTGTATAAGTCATATGGGTTGCATATTTTGAATTGAGGACTGGGGACTTAGAGAATAAAACAACTATCAGAAGGTAGTTAGGTATGTCATTGCTAACACTAGTAGAAGAATGCTAGTTTTGGTTGATTTTTAGAATAACTACTATAGTATAAGCTACTTGTTATAACTTAAAACTTTATATAAGAGCAAAAGATGACTTTTGTATTAAGTAACACAAAAGAACTCAAAAAAGTTCCAAGTACAAACTAGTCTACCTTATATATCACAGATTGTGGTCTGTGTGCACACTACAACTAACCTACTCTAAAGTATATATGTTTGCCATAAGGTCAACATACTATTACTATATTGTATAATATTATTTGTTTTAGAATCTTTTATATTCTTTTCTGTGATATATGATCATGTGACATGTGACATGTGACCATCATACCTTAACCCTAAGTTTTAATAGAAAAATGAAATAAATAAAAATAGAAAATCAAAAAGAAAATCAAAATAAAATAAAGTCTATTGTTCATAACTCTAACACTACTAGATTATATACTAGTTAGTATACCTAGGTTAGCTATCTAGAATATAACTACTAAGCAAGTTACTCTGATTACTAGTAATTTTTGGATGTTCAAAAAGGAATATCCATGGAGTTATCTGGAACTAGCAAGAATATCTAAGGTAGAATAGATAGGTTTGATCTGCACTAAAAGAGGTTTGGGAGTATGGATGAGAGTAAGTGGTTATCTATAGGTTGGGATGGATAATATTGAAATATGGGATATAATATAGATATATATTAGCTAAGGAGAGAATACTTATAGCATAGATACTGTTAACAAGAATGAGCTTAAGATATTATCAGATAATATTGTTAAGACTCAGAGTAGAGATATTAGAATAGATCTTAAGTACTTTCTGTATTTCCAATAGTGAAAAGAGTATTTAAGAGTAAGTGATCTAGCTAGAAATATTATCTAGAATAGAGGTTAATAGAGCAATTAGCTATAGCATTATAAAACTAATAGAAAATACTTTACAAGTTTGAAAGATTATTACAGAATTGTTCTTAAAAGTGAATAGTCTCTACTACAGATAATATATATTATTTGATCTAGCTTATTAAATCCCAAAGTTGTTTGTTGGTAGATGCAATTTCAGAAATCCTGTTGTCAAAAAAGTATTATTCAGCCTATCTGGTTGCAGATCAAAAGGAAAACCAGTCAGAGTACTCCTCAATTTATCTGTAAGTTTCTAGTATAGTTTTCCACTTACTGTTCTACTACTTCTTAGACTGAGTTGTGACTGTAATTCTCTTTGCATAAGTAGCCCAGTAGTCAGCAAAGAGCTCAGAAATTGTCTCAGAGAATAAGTCAAGACTAACAACAGAGTCTGGTGTATAAAAGTCAAGTTAAGAGAGCTCTTTACTCACAGAGAGCAAAAAGATTACTTTTTCTTCACTATCATATTTTAGGACCATTCTGTACACACAAATGTTCTCTAGAGTAATAAAAAGGTTAACTATAAAAAGGGCATAGTCTGAAGATTGTCTGAGACTTGAGCATAACTCATATCTAAGAAAATAAGGTTAATTACTGAGTTATCATGTCCAAATAATATGTAGAGACAGAAAGTGCTAAAATTGAGTATACAAAACTATAAGAGTTTGTCAAGTCTCTTAAGACCTGACCAGCTGTAGGATATGAAGAGACAAATGAGTTTCATTTCAGTATCTCTGATATTCAAGTTCCCTCCTATGTACAACAAGTTGGGATGTTCAGAGCTTTATTAGACAAGAAGTTCACAGCAGTATAAAGATTGTCAGAGTAGACATTCATGAAGAATTGAAATTTGCCTCTATTGAAGAAAGACAGAAGCTGAATGTCTCTATAGTTAAATATGTCCATTCTGAGAGCAAAACAAAGTCCAGACAGTCTAAAATGAATAAAACACATAACTCTAGGTGTCTGCTTAGAGTTTTGTAGAAATTAGACCTTTTGGATTTAATCTGAATAAATGGGAGCACCAATTACTTTATCTTCTCCAAAAGATATAGTCAATGGTGTAAAGCAAATAAAGTTCCAGAGAGGTTCCTGGATAAATATATTAGTTGTACTAAATTTATTCATTGACTACCTCTACTAGGGCTAGTTATAATACTATAGTTGGCTTGTTCAAAGCACATCTTAGCAGCCTTGTTAACATACCATTACTTGTAAAAGAAATGGTGCCAGTATGAATACTTATTGTCATCAGCAGCATAATCTCTCTTGCAGTTCAGACACTTAAAAGTATGAGAACAAGATATACTAGCTGCAATGGCCTCTTTAAAAGGATTAGAATTAATCTTGCAATACCAAGCTAAGAGTTTATAGTTCTCCACTCTATATAAACTACCATACTTCTAACATTTAGTATCTTAGATGCAACAGATATATATTGGATATCTCCAGTACTAGCAATTTATAGTAGTTTCTTAGACCATAGTAGTATGTTGCCCAAAGTTAAATGAGTAGTTAATAATGATCTTGTTTTTAAAGTTTCTTTGAGAGTTCCAGATGTTAATCCAGATTACTAACATATCAGAGCTAAGATGTCTTTATAATATGAGATATAGATACTAATATAATGCTCTCAAATAGAGGAGAGCTAGAAAGAGCTACTACTGCCTGAGCAGAAGTAATTGAGCAAAAATTATTGGAGTTCTAGTAGGAGATGCTTAAAACCTTCAAAAATAATTTAGACTGAGTCAAGCAAGGCTTTATCTTAGTGGTCCTACTAAGACTAGCAGTTTTTTTCAGCCACTGCTTAATTACTTTTAGCTCTACTACTAAAGCAACAGAGTTGATTGATATAAATACACCATCTTATTGTTGTAGCAACCACTAGACATAAAGTCCAATGATAACATAAGCAGTAAAGCTCTCAGTTAAGCAATCAAGTGGAGAAAAGCACAAGAGAACTCAACAAGGAGCCTCTGCTAAATTAGAGTCTTATTTATACTGTTACAGATTGGTTTATACTACTACCTCATATCCACCTCATGTCTTACTCAAGGCCACCATGTGTACACCATGTGCCCGAACATCATCTTTCAGATCCTTCTACCATGTTCTAGGCCTATGATGTCACATCATGTGACCTGTCATGTAACTGCAATGTCATGTGCCTCTTCATCATTAATAAAATGAAAATGAAAAAGAAATTCAAAAGAAAAGAAATATAAAATCAGGAAAAATAGATAAAAAGAAAAAAAAATATTAGTGTCCAAAGCATTCCATAACACTTATGCTTTGTAAACAGACCCTACTCTGAGTTTAGATCAAGCTTCAACCAAGCTTTTGTTATAGAACTCAATTACAGAAGTAGTGTTGGCCACAACAATCTTTGCAGTTGTAGAATTAAGTAAGATCAGGACCTGCAACCTGGTAGGCTTATGAGTTGTTATTTTGATTACTCTTAAGATACTAGAATAACTGGAACTTTCTTAAGAAGTATATATACTATCTAAGCTAGCCTGGTATATAGAAATGATTGTAGTTTGAGGGAGGTTTGGAAATATCTTTTTAAGCTGTAACAAGTGTAGAAAGTCCTCATGACATGAGGCAGGAACAAACCTTGGCAAAGTTTAGGATCTCCCTGGTAGGGAACCTTATTGAAACTACAAAAAGTGTTTTGTAGAGAGCTAATCTCCACCTATTAAACCTATTATATTGTCATGTTCAGTAACCTCTATTTTTGAGAAATCTTAGTATTTGGTCTGTAGACTGGTCTGTTCAATAGCTGACAGTAGGCTGAGCTCTTAATCAACAATATTTCCATTATAGTATATCTAAGACTAGTACTAACTTAATAGTCAGAGTCTACTAAGTAGATTGGAATAAAGTTGCATTCATGCAACATTCTAGATGGTATTTCCCATATTCCAGTAATTTGTTACATACTCATCTAAATCCATCTGATCTATCTGACTACATCATAGATAATGTTCTCCTAACATCTAATCTACTTAGAACATCTGTAGAAGAGTATATCTTCCTTTCTTCCTATCTATTCTTTTCTGATACAGATCTATCTGGTTTCTTTTCATATATAATTACTCTATTACTAATCATATAGTTTCTCATAATCTCTATAGAACTCTAGACTTGATTTCCAGAGACTTTAGTATACTCAAAGTGTTTACCTATCTTCTCTAATTCTCAGATAGTCTTAGTATCAGTATTCAAGACATATAGACACTCTGTAGTTTCTTAGCCTGAAAATCAACTAGCATAGTATACTGTTTTAAGTGCTTATGCTTAGAAGTCTAACTTTCTTTATGTTTCTTTTTCTGTTAATATTTCCTTTCTAAATATAACTGTTCTAACATATAGAGATGTAGCACATCCACAAAAGCCAAGATCATCTAGAATTCACATCCAAACATGTTAGATAATATTCCCACACTCTTTCAATGTCTTCTGTAATTTTTCCACAAATGATTTCCTTTTCTAGATATGTTTCTTACCTAACATGATTCCAATACTCTAGCTTCAACTTAAGTCTGAACTAGTTATTATTATACTAGCAAACTAATAGTGGATATATTTTTTTAGGCTAGAAAAGAGAGACTAGATAGTAGTACTATACTTTACTTTATCTTTCCATCCTCTAGCAGATAGCTTATACTAATAGATATGGATTCCCAATTTATTTGAAGTTATTGAATTTATTATTTTACTACCTATCATTATTGCCTAAGATCTTCTAGTATTTTTTATAATATTCTTTCTATTACAAAACTATATAACTATGATTGTGATGGGTGAGACTATCTTGTAACTATGTGACTGTCATGTGTGATATCACATCATACTCTTAGCCAAGTCCAAATAAGAAAAGCAAAACCAAACTAAAGAAAAAAAAAAGATAAGAAAAAATGAAACCAAGTTTAATATTCAAAATTCTGATAGAAGTATCTAGACAATCTATTCTTTCTAGTACAAATATATACTTTTCTACTAACTACTATTCTAAAATATTTGTATACAATTGTTTTTTAAAAGAAAAATTTTTAAGATAAGTATCTCTCTGAAAATAACATTATTCTTTTATGTGTACAAATCACAAGAGGATTTCCAACATAGAGTTGATACAAAGAAAGAGTATAAGTATACCAATAAGTATACCAAAAAGTACTGCTTAATTTAATAATAAGTGATGTTTAAGTATAGGCTTAGGCTTAGTCTATACTATTAATAACCTGACTAGCTAGCTCCTCTTTATAGAGATGAAAGGTTATAATAACTGCTATTTAATAGATTATAGTATAGATAAGTGCAGATGAACAGATAACATATCTAAGTATAGAAGAGTGAATATATATAGAAGAGCAAGTTTTCTGATAGAATATATGTTAGAATAACTGAGTGAAGTTTATAGAATTTCATAGAGTTTATAATCTTTAGAAAAATCTAAGAGAATAAGATAAGGTTTTCTAAAAGCAGCTATTATTCTAAATACTTTATATTGTGGCAACCACTAGTCACAATAACTAATAGTAATACAAACAATAAATCTCTCAGTAGGATATCAAGTAGAGATTACAAGAGAACTTAACAAGGAGTCTCTGCTGAATTGTTATCCTATTTATATAAGTTACATATGGTTCATGCTACTTAATATTTACCATACCCTAAAGTCCATGTGTTGTCCATAAGTGTACCATATGTACACCATGAGGTAGATATGCTGTTAATATGCTTTTTGACATTATCCTTCTAGTTTGCTCTTGCCTAGTCTAAGCTTATGACCTTATATTATGTGATATGTCATGTGACTGTAATTACATGCCTCTTCATCATCAATAAAAGAAAAAGAAAAAGAAAATCAAAAGAAAAGAAATATAAGATCAAAAAAATAGATAAAGAAAAAGAAAAATGTTAGTGTCCAAGTGTACTATAACACTCTACTGTTTATTGCAATCTAGTAGAAAAATATTCAGTTAACAATAAGAATGATAGTGTGTATAGATAGTCAGAAATCTAGGTAAAAGTATCTAGAACATTATCTGAAAAGAAAAGATATACTTGATAATAGAGAGTAACTAGTAGTAATCTTAAAGATCTTCTAATATTATAACTTAGGTTCAAGTGATAAAACAAAAGACAACTCTCATATTAAGTAACACAAGAGAACTTGATAGAGTTCTAAGTACAAACTAATCTATCTTATATACTATAGACCATGGTCTGTGTACACACTACTACTGATTTATCCTAAAGTTTATTTACTTTCCATAAGATTAACATATTGTCACCATATTATATAATATTATCTGTTTTAGAACCTTTTATGTTCTTCTTGGTATTATATGATTGTGTGACATGTGATAGTGACCTATGTAACTTGTGTAACTGTCACATATGATATCACACTATACCCTTTGCCTAAGTCCAAAGATAAAGAGGAAAGAAAAACTAAAATTAAAAGAAAAGAAAAATAAATAAGAATCAAGTTTATTGTTTATAACTTTGATATTACTCATGCTACTGACTTGGTATCTGATTTTTATATTGCATATCCTGCCAAACCTAGTTTACTCCTACTATCTTGATCACTCTATTACAACTCATTTTCAGCTTCTATATACTTTCTACAGAAATATATATATATTCTTAGTATATTCTGTCTATTTTTGCTATTCTGACTTAACTTCTGCTTCCACACACTTTTTATTTTCAGTTTTTGAACTCTAACTTCTTTCTAACCCAACTATCTTAATTGCTTTTTCTTACTTTTACAGCCAAAGACACAAAAATTAACTCAATTATATAACTCAAAAAAACAATAACAACAAAACTAAAATACTAGTAGGAGGCAAATGATGGGTATATCCCAACATCTTCTATTCAACCTCTTTAGGGCTTATCTCAAATTTTTTTCCATTATCTTTTCTACTATTATTATCATTGTTGTTATTATTATTAATATTATCACTTTCTTTCTCTTTTATGTCTCTATTCTGCTTGCTACTCTGCAAATCCTTCTGCAGATTTTATCTTGCATCAACCATGGCTCCAATCCTTGCTAGTTGGACTGTATTTCCTTCCTAACTCTCCACCAAGTTTTAGAAAAACTTTCTAATACTATAATACTCCTTTACAAGTTTCCAAAGTACCTGTTTGATAATACTTAGTACTTTACCATAGGTAAGGGCCACCTTTCTAGGGGTGGTATCAATATGGGAAATGCACTGCTACTTAATAGCAATATACTTGGTATAGATGAGAGTGTGACTAGAAAAGAGAAAGTTAATTAGTAAAATAAGAAAAATTAAATAAGAAATTTTGCTACTCACCTACTATTGTGTACTAGGCAATCTTTCTTGGCATACACATATCTCTCATAGGGGTTATTACCCCCTATCTTCACTATATCATCCCCATAGAATATTTTCATCTGTTTCTCTTTTGTTTTCTTAAAGAGTTACTACCTGGCTTTCTCTTTTAAGAAGATTCCTATAATCTCCTTACATTTGGTTCTTACTACCTGTAAGACCTCTTTATGTTTCTTGAGGATGACTTCTTTGTCTAGAACCTTATTACAGAGTTTTTAAAGTTCTCCAATCATTTCTTCTTCAGCTTTTTCTTCTTATACTATCTCTAAACAACCTTCTCCTTCACTCTAGTCTCAGCAGCCTTCCTGTTGTGGCAACCACTACCTAAGATGGTTAATAGCACACTAAGTAGTCTTATATATTAAAGAGTCTTATAAGAATCATAAGAGAACTCAATGTTGTAGTAACTACTAGTTAAGATAACTAATAAACTACTTAGGTAAACTTATAAGCAAAGTCTCTTATGAGGATCACAACAGAACTCAACAAGAAGTCTCTAATGTATTCTTATACTATTTATGTTAGAAGTGTAAATATTAGACCCTAATTTTATTTCTCATTTTTCTTTTATTACTTTCTTTTTCTTTTATTTAGGATTAGGGTTTGGCATGATGCCACAAGTCACATGGTGTGTCACAAATCACATGACCTGTCATAGTCATAGGGACTCTGTAAAAGAACATAAAAGGTATACTAGTAGAAAATTTAATGGAAAATAAGATACTGGAGAGGCTATGGACACATTTGATAATTGACTTTATCACTAAGTTACCATTAGTAGCTGGAAAGGATGTGATTCTAGTATTCTGTAATAGGTTGTCAAAAATGGCCTATTTTATGACAACAACAAAGGGAATATTGGCAGAAGAGTTAGTATAGTTGTGAAGTTGACTAAGGAGCTGAACAGAATATTGGGAATTGAAACCAAGTTGTCTTACCCACAAACAGATGGGCAGACCAAATGAATAAACCAGAAGTTAGAATAGTATCTTTAGTTCTTTGTAGATCATAGACAGAAAGATCAGCTAGAATAGCTAGCAACAGCAGAATTTCCAGTGAAAAATAGAAAAAAAGTAGAAAAAGTGATAGAGCTTATAAAAAGAATAAATAAAGTACCAAAGGAAGCTGAAGCAGTATTAAAAAAGCTCAGAAAGAAATAAAGAGATAAGTAGATAGAGAAAGAATAGAAGTTAAAGAATAGAAGAAGAGTGATAAAGTGATGCTAAGTACAAAAAAGATTTCATGTTTGAGAAAAGACTAGTAAATAAATTAGTGAACTAATATGTTGGCCCATATATCATTGATGAAGTAGTTTCTACTAATGTGGTCAAATTATAACTGCCAACTTCAATAAGAATTCACCCAGTTGTGAATGTCAGTTGAGTAGTATAATATAGAAAATAAGTGGGGGGTAAAAGGTAGAAGAGATGAAACCAGTAGAGATAGATGGAGTTGAAGAGTGTGAAGTAGAAAAAAACAATATATAGGAGAAAGAGAAGGACTTAGAAAATACAAAAGAGGTAGTAGCATAATTTGAGAGAAGGCTGAATATAGAAGTAAGAAAACAAGAAAAGTTAGATATGGCAGAAGAAAGAGACTTTAGGAAAGGGGAGTTGCTAGAAAAATATATAGTAAAATGTTGTATAGGTGGAATGATGGAAAGTTTGAGAAGAATGCCTAAGAAAGTTGGAGAGGAACTGGCAAAAATGAAAATCAGTTTCTTCAGAGAAGAAATTTTGAAGAGGAAGTAATGTTAGAGTTGAAGATAGTGAACTTTAATTATTTTCATTTTTATTTTCATTTATTTTCTTATTTTTAGACTTAGAGTTATGGGTTAGTATGACATTATGTAGATCACTATCATACAATCATATATCACAGAAGGATGTAAAAGATTCTAGAACAATAATATTATACCACATATCAATGGCATGTAGTATACATGTCTTTTAGAGTAGGCTAGGTTTAATTTAGCATGGACCATTAGCCAAGTATATATAAGGTAAACACTTTGTATTCACAACTCACAACTCTATTAATTTCCCTTGTGTAAACTCTATACAAGATTCCTCTTTTGACTCATTACTGAGGCTTAAGTCATAATACATATCTTTAGAAGAAACCTAAAAAGATAGAATGAGATCTTCTAAAGATAGTGACTACTATAAGTACTTCTACACTTTATTCTAATCTAGCAGAACAGTTCTGAGGTAAATAAAAAATAAATAGAGACTAAGTGGTTAGAAACCTTAATTAAATATCTAGAAATTTGTCTAGATGGATAAGGAGAATAGAGAAATAATAATAAAATTGGTGGTCATAAGTATGACTTAAAAAAACAGCACTGTAAACTTATAGCAAAGTTTTTGAGGGCTGTTAAACACCACAGGCTTTGTACAGAGTTGAGATTGGGTTGCAAGCACTATAGACTTGCTGCATAGTTTTGAGCTGGCTGCAAAAAAGTATTAGGTCCTCTTACATTTTTTTTGTATTAACCTTAATATAAGGTTTTTTCATTTTCAACACTTTGAAATATAAGTTAATACAATAGAACTCTAGACAAATATTAGTGTATCCAGAGTTATTATCCTGTCCTTTATTTTTTAGATATTATCTTAGTTACTATCAGATGTAATTTATACTCAGACAAAAGTCTGCAAGAAATAACATAAAGTATACTTTGCAGATAATCTTAGCTTTAGTATATGTGTTGTATTACTACTTGTTGCCTGTTTACAATATCAGATACTGAAGACAAAGACCACTAGAAAAACAGAGCAGAATATATCTTTAAGAAAGTCTAAAAAGATAGAATAAGATTTTTTAAAGACAGCAATTATTATAAATACTCTGTAGTCTATTCTAATCTAACAGAACAGTACTGAGGTAATCAGAAAACAATAGTGACCAGATAGCTAGAAATCCTAATAGTAATATTTAGAAAGTTATCCTAAAGAATAGAAAGTATGAAATAAAAATTACAGAAATAATAGTAATAGATAGGATACAGAGCACAAGTGCAGTGGAGTTGTGATAGTGAAGTTCTCAGGGTTGTTGATGAAGTTCAATATCTGAACTAGTAAGGTTAATATTATAGGCTTTGTAGTAGATTTTGGTATTAGAAAGAGTACAAAAGAGCTAGATCCTTTTATATTATAGAGAAAAAAATACTTATAAAGGTTGATGTGAGTGATCTACCATAGAAGACATTGATACTTGGAGATTTTTTATAGTATACTCAGAATCCTAATATTTTGTTTTGATTTTTTCTAATTTTATTTTTCTTTTATTTTTCTCTCTCTTGAACAACAAAGAAGTATATATTAAAAATACAACAGTCTACACAAACTTAAACATTATAGAGATATAGCATGGTACTGCAAAGCCAATTTCAAGACAAATCCTCCTATGCTTGAAACAAAGAAAGGAAAACCTTATATCTAGTCATTCAATTGTATTAACTGCAAAGATGATTATCAAGTGGATAGTATCAACTGTCCATTCTGAAAACACAGATTTAATAGTGATTGGCACAACAAGTTGTAGAAGCTTCAAGAAATCAAAGCTAATTTGATTTACTCATCTATAAGCAGAGTAAAACTATAATTTAAAAATCTCTAAAAATCTTTTCACAAAATGTTTATAAGAATAGACTTCTTACTGATATTATTTTAGAAAATAACAAAGACTTTGACATTCTTATTATTCAAGAATTACCATAGTCAATCATTTACAGTATTCTAAGCTCTATATCTAAAGAAGAAGAAAAAATTATAGGAGCACTGAATCATCTATCATGGATCATATTCATAAGATCATCCAAGAGTTTTCACTTACATCAATGTTAGGCTGATAAAGTTATATTTCTTCATTAACATCTTTTAGATGATCAACAATCTGCCTTAAAGTATCTAAAGTATTATGATACATATGAGAACTAACATTTTTCTTTTTCTTTTATCTATTTTTCTTGATTTTATATTTCTTTTCTTTTGAATTTCTTTTTCTTTTTATTGACAATAAAGAGGCATGTGACTACAGTCACATGACTTGTCACATGATATGAGGTCATAGGCCTAAAGCAGGCTAGAGCAAACTAGATGGATAATGTCAAGGAGCATATTAACTACATGGCTACCTTATAGTGTACACATGATATATTTATAGACAATGTATGGACTTTAGGGTAGGGTAATTATTAAGTAGCACAGACCATGTGTAACTTATATAAATAGGGTAGCAATTCAACAGAGACTCCTTGTTAAGTTCTCTTGTGATCTCTATATTAATAGCCTACTGAGAGATTTACTTACTTGTATGATTATTGGACTTTGTATCTAGTGGTTACCACAACATAAAGAATACTAAGATGAATTTAAATAATATCCTAATCATAATGGGGGGTTTCAATATTAGAGATAATAATTGGGACCTCTCATATCTGCATTATTCAATATATATAGATACTCTTAGAAAAATTGCTGACAGTTTTAATTTAGAACTATCATTATCAGTTAATTAAGTATCTATGTGATATACTGACAGCCTCCAAAGTTCAAATTTGATATTAGATTTAATATTTCTCTATATGAATACAAAGAAATTTAACAACCACATAATATTACTAGACCTTTGAAAACTCTTTAATCACACTCTTTTATCCATATACATTATCATCAAGGAAGAAGTCATCCAAGATAGAAAACTAGCTATTGTCAAGAACAGCAAGAAAGAAAAAAAATTTGTCAATGATTTGAGAAATAGGATAGAGTATATCAATAAAACTAACATCTGTAGTCACAACATACCTCAAAAGTTCACTTTTATTGCAGAGGAACTTTGGTATAAACACTCTAAATATGTTAACATTACTAAACACTCTAAAGCATGATGGAATAAGGAATACAATAGAGATTGAACCATATACCAAACATCTAGAAGAAGAATAGACTGGATCAAATACAGGAAAACAGTAAAAATAGCTAAACAAATATTTTTTGATAACAGAAAATTTAAGAAATTACATTAACTAACAAAAGACTATAGGATCTAATAAATTGAATTAAGAAATACAAACTACTAGCTATGGAAGCTATTAAGTTCAATGCATATCTGTGTGATGAATTGGATGATTTGTGGCAAGTCCTCTATCTATCCTAAAATGCAGCTCAAGATAGGCTGATTTACCTTCAACTTCTGGATAAAATTCTATCATATTAACATACAGAGTAGCCTCCTTTCTCTAAAGCTAAGATTATTGATGCTATCAACAAATATAGTAGTTTGTTCACTCTGGATCTAGACCATATTTTCTAGAGTTATTTCAGAGTATTGGTAAGTGATAATAAATATGTCACCAACTTTGTCAACATGGTGAATACATGCATTGATCTTGGCCATTGGCCTTCTCATTTCAAGAAGTTGATATCAATTACTATTCCAAAGTCTAATAAGTTATCATATAATAGCCCCAAAA
>Ga0157359_1000393_pt1 | contig 15682 bp, 7 predicted proteins | sample AttcapACBM3_FD_111482 | JGI IMG/M metagenome (GOLD analysis project Ga0157359, IMG submission 111482) | Fungus gardens microbial communities from leaf cutter ant in Botucatu, State of São Paulo, Brazil - Atta capiguara ACBM3 | ecosystem: Host-associated > Fungi > Mycelium > Unclassified ...
AAAAGTGAATATAATGTGGGTAGTTCACAAGAGAACTCGACAAGGAGTCTCTGCTAAATTAGAGTCCTATATATACTAAATACATCTGGTCCATGCTACAACCTCATGTCCACCTCATTTCTTACTCAAGGCCACCATGTTGTATATATGTACCCTGACATCATCTTCTAGATCTTTCCACTATGGTCTAGGCTTATGATGTCACATCATGTGACATGTCATGTGACTGCAATGTCATGTGCCTCTTCATCATCACTAAAAAGAAAAAGAAGAAGAAATTCAAAAGAAAAGAAATATAAAATCAAGAAAAATAGATAAAAGAAAAAGAAAAATGTTAGTGTTCAAAGTGTTCCATAACAACTGAGCTCTTATCATCTAGCAATATTCTCTTAAGGTTTCTAACTATATACCTTCATTATTTTGTAATTAGGTTACCAAATGTTTTATCTAATATCTCACTTAATTAGTATGGACTTTTAGGTACTTAAAACAGCTACTACCTCTGAAAAACTCTATTTTATTCTCTTAGAATTTCCCTAAAGGTAAGTTATATACTTGACTACTTAGATCAGTATAACTTATGATTTCTCTTAAGTTGCAATCTTTACTGTATCACTACAATCTTTATCCAGTTGTTTTAACAAAAATCTTATATTAGGTTAATATAAGAGAACTCAATAAAGTTCTTAGTACAAAGTATCTATCTTATATATGCTAGCTAATAGTTTGTATAAGACTATTACCAACATACTTTCAAAGCTATACATACTATATAAGATTAATATATTGTTAACATACTGTGTAGTATTATTTGTCAGGAGTATAGTATGAAGTATATATATAGTACCAGCCAGATGTCAAAGCTAAGCTTGATATTATACACTTTTAGTGTAACTGGTTCAATGGCTGGTCTGTTTCCAACATTATCCTAAACTCTAATTCTAGCTCATTAAATAAGAAAATAAAATTAAAATAAAATTGAAACAAAGTCTATTATTTTTAACTTTAATATTATTTTATTTTTAAGATTTCTTCTCTAGAGAAACTAACTTCTATTTTTGCTAGTTCCTTTCTAACTTCTTCAAATACTTTTTCTTAAAATTTCTATTATCCTATTCATATAATATCTTCACTATATACTTTATACTTTCTTAGTGATTCTTCTTTTTTGAAATCTTGCTCCTTTACTGTATCTATTTTTTTTTACTTCTTAATTTCTTTACTTGGCCTCCTCTCAAACTTTGCCAATACTTTCTTTACATTCTCTAAGTTTTTCTCTTTCTCCTATATATTATGTTCTATTATAAACTTCTTTTATTATACCAAATACTTTACTCTTCTCATTTTTCTTTTTCATTTATTTTATTTTAGTTTTTATTTTCTTTATTTTGGACTTAGATGAAAAGTATAATATGATATTGTGTGTGATAGTCATATAATTACATAATATAGAAAATATTCTAGAATAGATGATATCATATAATATGGCAATAATATATTGGTCTTAAAATACATAAAATTTAGAGCAGATTAGCTGTAGTATATATACAAACTATGGTCTATAGTATATAAAGTAGACTAGCTTATACTAGGAACTCTATTGAGTTCTCTTGTGTTATTTCCTTTTATTTTCTATTTTGAGACTTAAAGATAAAGTTAGTGTGATGTCATATATAACTATCAAAAACTGTCATATAATGTGACTTGGCATCACACATCACATGAATGCTGTCACAGTCACAAGTCACAAGATCAAGTGTTATAATAGAATATAGTAGAAAGCTCTAGAAAAAAATAATGTTATATAGCATATTTTACATATGTTAATCTTAAGGATAATGCATGGCTCTTTAGGGTAGGCTAATGGAAGTTTAGCATGGACCAGTAGTCTAGCATATATAAGGTAGACAGTTTTATACTAGAAATTCCATTGAGTTTTCTTGTATTAACTCTAATATAAGGTTTTTTTCTTAACCTACTCTAAAGTCTTGAGATCATAACAACAAGAGTATGTCTTTTATTTTAATCTAAGAACTTCAGCCATAACACTATTCTTGTTACAACTTAAGACCAAAAGTAAGGTTAAAAAAGAAATCTTGTATTAGAGTTAACATAAGAGAACTTGATAGAGTTTCAAGTACAAAATATTTATCTTATATATACTAGGCTAATGGTCTATGCTATACTAAACCTAGCCTATCCTAAAGAGCATATGTTATCTATAAGGTTAACATATAATAGATATACTATATGACATTATTGTTTCAGATTCTTCTATATTATAATATCATGCTAACCTTGAACTTTAGGTCTAAAAATAAGAAAATAAATGGAAAATAAAATAAAATGAGAAAGAAAAATAAAATAAACCAAGTCTATTATCTTCAACTCTGACAATTCTTTAACTTCTTCTACTTTTATCAGTTTCACTTCTTCTACTTTCTGTTTTTTCATTGGTTTTCTATATCTTACTACTTGACTAATATTTACAACTAGATGAATTCTTATTGAAGTTAGTAGTCTTAGTTTGATTACATTGATAAATACTATTTTGTCAATAATATATAGACTAATATATCAATCTACTAGTTTCTTTGCTAGTCTTTTTAAATATTAAATCTTTTGTACTTAATATCACCTTATTCTTTTTCTTCCATTTCTTAGCTTTTCTTCTCTCTTTATCTGCTTGTTACTTCATCTCCTCTTATACTTTTCTCAATACTATTATAACTTAAGTCTGTTAGAAGATATTGACAATACTATAAGTCCAGATCTATTCTACAGAGACTTAGTGTTATAGTACACTTGAATAGTATATCTAAACTCTTGAATTTTATTTTTATTTCCTTTTATTTTTCTTTATTTTATTTTATTTCTCTTCTTTTCTTGAATAATAAAAAGGTATATGATGTCATAAGTCTGAAACATAATGGAAGGAACTAGAACAATAATATTAAGGACATAGTTACAACATGTATGTCTTGTGAATATGGTATAATGGACTTATGGACAATATATGTAGTTTAGAGTAGAACTTGCAATAGTAGTATATAGTATAGGAATATATTAGGAACTTTTTGTTAAGTTCTCTTGTAATTTCCACAAGACTCTTATTCTATAAGACTACTTAGTGTGTTATTGATCATTTTGATTGGTAGTTGTCACAACAGTTATACTCCTAGACTGGTCATTATCTAGACTAGCTTCTGATTGAGTTAATTATAGTTGTAGATATTGATTGGACAAGTGCACAGACTATGTGCTTGGACTATTCTATTATAGTATATATAGTAATAGTATAATAGTAAAATAATCATCTGAAGTTCCTGGACACTTATAACTCTTCAAGTAAGATTAATTCTCTTACAAAGTCTAAGTATTGGAATCAAAGAGAAACCTTGTATTGATTAACACAAGAGAACTTGGTAGAGTTTCTAGTATAGATAAGTCTACTTTATATACCTTTAATACATGATCTATATATATTCTATATTTAGTTTACTCTAAATATTATAGGTATATACAAGTCATTATATAATATGATATATGACATCATCCTTTTAGATCCTTTTTGTTAGAATTGTGAACATTAGACCTGATTTTATTTTATTTTATTTTTCTTGTTTTTCTTTTACTTTGGTTTTCATTTTTTATTTTCTTTATTTTAGACTTAGATGAAGAGTATGGTATAACATACATGTAATAAAAGTGTGATATCTGTCACACATGTCACATCCACATGTCACACAATCACATAACACAGAGAAGATTGAAAAAGATTCTGGAACAGATAATATTATATAGCATAGTAACAGTAATATAGTTTTATGAAAAGCATATAAACTTTAGGGTAGGTTAGTTATATTGTGCACACAGACCACATTCTGTAGTATATAAGGTAGATTAGTTTGTACTTGAAACTCCATTGAGTTCTCTTGTGTTACTTAATACAAAAGCTGTCTTTTATTCTATCACTTGAATATAAGTCATAATACTTTTAGATATTATATAATATTATGACTGTAACTGTGTTATATGTGACTGACTTGTAACAGCTATCATGCCTTGTTATATTACTTGCAATAGCTGTGACAGTCACATATGATGTTATACTGTCTTCTTTACTAAATCAAAAATAAAGAAAGAATAAAGAAAAATTAAAATAGAAAAATAAGAGAAAATTAAATAATAGAAGAAAAATAGGAAAGAAATAAGTTTACTGTTTTTAAATATGACAAATACTACTTCTGCTTCTTCTTGAATCTTCTTTATTCTCTCTGCAAACTTTATTGTCTTTTTAACTTTTTCTTTTCTTCTAATGTTTGTTTCCATTCTCAGTTCTCTACCATAATTTGCTATGAATAGAGATACTTTAGTTGCTAAATATATTTTATTGTTTACTGCAAATTTTGTTGTTACTAACTATTCTAGCTAATTTTTTTGCCTATGGTTTACAAAGAATCTTAAGTATTATTCCAACTTTTAATTCATATGTTCTATTTATCTATCTGTTTGTAAGTGAAATGATGTCAACAACTTTGTTTCAATTTCCAAAATTTTATTCAGCTCTTTAGTTAACTTCATTGCAAATTGTGATTTTCTATCTGAAATCATGTTCTCAAACAACTAATGCAACTTCTACACATTATCCTAAATGACCTTGTTAATTTCTCTACTAACATTCATTCTGTTATTGTTACAAAATATGCCATTTCAGACAATATATTACAAACTACCAAAATCATATCTTTTTTGTTACTAATAATAACTTTGTGATAAAGTCAACTATTAGATGTATTCATAGCTTTTTAGTATCTTATTCATTATTAACTTCTCTACTAATGCTTCTATCCTATTCTTTATTCTCCAATATAGAAATTATACCTATCTATATATTTCTTGATATTCTTTGTCACTTTTGGCTACTAATGTTGTAATAACCAATACTTGTCAGAGTTTAAGATGGTAAACTCTATTTATTTTATTTTCTCATTTCTATTTTTATTTCTATTTATTTTCTTATTTTTAGACTTAGAATTAGGGATTAGCATAACATTACACATGACTATCACAACTGTTACACACTATAATAAGGTATATTATATATCAAGTCATATGGGTTATAGTCATATGATCACATATCATATGAAAGGATGTAGAAGGTTCTCAAAGAATAATGTTATATCACATGTCAACAGTATATAATATGTATAGCCTTTAGAATAAACTAGAATTTATATAGCACAGACTATTGGTCTAGTGTATATAAGATAGATACATTGTACTAGAAACTTCATTGAGTTCTCTTGTGTTAACTCTAATACAAGGTTCTTTTTTGACTTATTACTGAAACTTGAGTTGTAACAATACTAGTAACAATGAAGATGCACAAACTTATATAGAACCAGTATATTTCTATCACTCTCACATTGGAGTTTATAAGAGGAACTAAACAGAGAACCTTCTACTACAATATACACTATATACTAATATATGCTGGTTTGTGCTCTACAATATATAACCTATTCTAATATCTATATGTTGTCCATAAGTCTACTATATCTTAACTACAAGATAGACATGCCATAACTGTGCTTTCTAACATTATCATACTAAAATCTTCTACCTTCTTTTAGATCTATAATGTTATCTCATGTAACATAGTTATATGCTGTAGTTATATAAATCTCTATTGCTAAATTAAAAAAAATAAAAACAACTAAAAATAAATAAAATAAAGTAAAATTCATTAAAAAATAAAATAAAGCTATATTTCAATAATAGAGTCAAGGACATATTATAACAATCAATAATTTCTTGTCACCAACTCTATTATTTTCTATCATCCTTCATGTTAGCATATTATAATACAACTAAATAATCTCTACTCTTAACTTCTCATCCTTTGATATATATACCTTCTTTTTTTCTGTTATTTTAACTATCTTTTCTTTAGCTATTCTTATTTTTATTATTATCTCTACTTCTGATTCTTCTACTATTACTTCTTGTTATGATTGAGGACTCAAAGTATTAAGTTAACAATCAAAGTTTCTAGTACGAAGTATTTATTTTATATTGGACTTAGAATTAGAATATAGTGTGATATTACAGTCATAGCTGCACAATTATGTATTATACAAAAAAGTTTCAGAATAATGATATTATATAACATGTTTACCATATGTTGACTTTATAGATAGCATATAGCCTTTAAAATAGGTTAGATAAGATCTCATATAGACTAACTAGCTAGTATATATAAGATAAATACTTTGTACTAAGAACTCTATTGAGTTTTCTTGTATAAATCTTATATAAGATTTCTCTTTCAAATTATTACTAAGTTTTGAGTTGTAATATTAAAACTTGATACTCTTTCTTGAGACTGTCCAACTCAGAGTCTTCTCTTTCTTTCTTTTTTAACTCTATAATTATCCTTGACTGGGAGCAATACTACTCTTAATTAAGAAGAATAGCTAGATTCTAGGCTTAAGAGGTATTCTAGCTAGATAAAAGAAGCCTAGTCAGTCATATTATATTAAAGCCTACTGATACTTTGTAAATATAAAATCTTGTGTAGATATGTTAAATAGTTTTTTCAAGTAGTAGCTTTGTACTGCAGTAGACACTTGCAACCTATATATGTAAGAGAACAGTAGGTATCTCTAAGCTACTATTTAAAGTAGAATAACCTTTTTAGGTCAAAATCATTTACAGTTTAATTAGAACAGTAGTTAGTAGTTTAGGTAGTTAGTAGATAATATGAGGTGGAATTTGAAGAGGGCCTACTAATACTTACACAGATTGAGTCAAGTTCTAAGTATAAGTCAGAGGGAGAAACTAGCACTAGTTCTTCCCTATCTCTTTATACTTCTTTATACTTATACTACTACTATTATTATCACTCACACTAATTAATTTATCTTCTATTTACTACAATGTAAGTCAATATGGCTCAATCAATTTTAAACAAGTTATAAGACAGCAACAGGAGCAGATAGTAGCCTTATAGACACTGATAGCTCAAGCAGGATTATAAGGAGAAGAGATAGTGATATTATGCTAGAAAATGCTTTTTCATGAAAACATGTGATCACCTAAGGTTTTTAAGTATATAAAACCTTTTTGAAGGCATTAGCAAAAAAAACTTACACTTCTAGATGATACCTTAGATTCTCTCAAGTGAACAACAGTCAAGAAGTGGTATGGTAGCTATTAACCAAACTAGATCTTAAGTAGATGAGGTTTTTGAGGACAAGAAATACCACTTACAAACAGCTAGCTATAAATTATGTACACTTACAAGAGAGTTTTACCAAGTTACACATGTTTGAACAGTCAAATAAGACAGAAACTTGTTATATTGGAAGCTAACAGAGTCTAGAATAAAGGAATAAAAAGAAGCAGCCATGGAAATGGAAAAAAGAAGAATGGAATGGGCTCTTACAAGTAAATATCAATCATTGGATTGATGTTGGGTTGCAGATAAAGAAATGGCCATATACTTACAATGTTAGACTTACAAAGTTTAGACCCAAGTTTCTTTTAATTTTCTTTTCTTTTCTTTTAGTTTCTATTCTGAAAATGGGGATTAGGGTTTAGCATGACATAACAGTCATAATGTCACACATGACATGGTCACAGTAACAATCATAAGTCATGTGGTAGCAATAGAAGAATATAGAAGGTTCTGGAAAGATAATGTCATATAGCATATTTAACATATATTAATCTTAAGACAAATACATGGTCATTTAGAATAGGCTAAAGTAGTAGTGGCATGGACCATGGGGTTTTAGTATATAAGGTAGACAATCCTATACAGAGTTCTCTATTGAGTTCTCTTATATTAACTCTAATACAAGGTTCTATTCATTGATCAACTTTAAAGTCTTTGAGTCATAACATACAAGGCCTTAGAAAGCTTTATTATAGTTTTGGTCTTCATTCTCTAGTTCCATTCTTTGTATTTTTAGACTAATACATAAGACATGAGTAGAGAGGAGCAAAAAAAGAGGACCCCTATTTAAATACTTTTACTCAAGAGCAGTTTAACTTTTATTTTATTGAGTAAATATCATTAGTATCTGTTATTATTTTTGGACAAGTTTCTGAGAGTTCTAGCAGTCTGGGAAAGGCTGGCAAAGTGAGTATCAGTTAATATCTCCAGTTGTAAGGTTTGACTTGAAAGATACCTTTGAAGTACATCACTTGGAATAAATAGTGTTATTGGAAACTCTAAAGGAGCTTTGCAATCTATTCACCAGATTTTCCAAAAAAGCTTGTTATACAGTATAAGGTTCACTGTTTAGGAGTGTATTAGCTAGGAAAAGTATTCATGAGCAGATAATACTTGTATATTCCTTTATATATCCTTCCTAACTTCATCCTTTTACATTTATAAGAGCTTTCTTAAGAGTTTTATGTGTTTTAGTTGTTTTTTATATTATTATTTCTACATTATTGATTTCTGATACTGATAATGTCCCCTTTGAATTCTTTAGTACACAGTTAAGGACTAGTATTACATAGTTCTTGTTACACTCTAGCATAATCACTTTTCTGCTTGATCCTTATTATTGGCAGCTCCAAGACCCAACACTAGGTTAAATCTAGAAGTGGCCAAGCCACCAACATTCAATAGAGAGACAAGTAGGGTTTTCAAGTTTCTTATAGTATGTTGATTATATATCAGAATGAAGATAAGAAATACAAGAGTAAAGAAACAAGTCTAGTAAATTTTGTTATATGTATAGAGAAGATTAGCAGATATTTGGAAGAAGAATATAATAGAAGATTTGGAGAACAGTAGCTTGGAGTTTGTAATAGTAGAAGACTTTCTTACCAACCTAAAACAAAAATTTAGTAGTAGAAATGACAAAACAATGAAAGTAGCAGAGTTAAAGAAAGTAGAGTAGAGAAGTAGAACAATAAAGAAGTTTGTGAAAGAGTTTAGAAGGGTAATAAGAGAAAGTGGATATAAGAAGAAACTATTGATTAAGGAATTTAAATAAGAGATAAATGAAGTTATTCAGAGAAAGTTGATAGAAGTAGAATATCCTTTTAGAAGTACTGAATAGTAGTATAAGAGGGTAACAAACTTGGACAAGCACCAGAAGAAAAGTAGATGAGAGTAGGAGAGATTGAGAGATAGAAAAAAAAAGAAAAATCAGGTACCAAAAACAAATATACTAGCAAATGTTAAAGAGGTACAATGGCAATAATTGTTACAGTCTCAAGTTTGGCTAGGAAGACAAGAGATTTAGCAGGTGTTGGTAAGGCCTATATTAATAAAGAAAGTGGAAAAAATAAATATAACCATAGTACATTTATAATAGTGGGTAAGGTTTGTATCTAGGCAAGATCCATATGTTATAAATATATATAGATGTAGATTGGGAAAGAAACTGTTACAATTGTGGAATGTTTGGTCATATAGCAAGGAACTGTAGAAATTGGAGAATAATTGGATAGGAAAGACAAATTAGCTACTAGAACAATAATCACAATTTAAAATAGGATAAGAGTTTAATAGTCCTCAATTAGACTTTTTTACAAATAAGTTTGCAATGCTCAGTAAAGTAATAGATAACATATTCTATTGCAACTTGAACAGAGACATGTTAAGGAAAGTGATAGTGAAAATTTAGCATAAAAGTATTGATACACAAGTGTTATGGCTTAGGTTCCAGAAATAAGATAAAAGCACACTCTTGTATTGAGTAACACAAGAGAACTTAATAGAGTTTTAAGTACAAGCTAGCTTATCTTGTATACTCTGGACTGTGGTCTGTGTACATACTACAATTAACCTATCTTAATATCCATATACTTTCTATAAGGCTAACATGTTGTTGTTATACTATATGATATCATCTATTTCAGAATCTTTTATGATCTTCTCTGTGTCACATGATTGTGTCACATGTGACAGTAATATGTGTTACACTTCTATCACACTTTATAACTTGTATAATTATCACATATTGTACTCATTGTCTAAGTCCAAAATAAAGAAAAGTAAAAATAAGAAACAAAAAATAAAACAGAAAATAAAACAGAAAGAAAGTCAAAAACCAAGTCCATTGTTTACAACTCTAATAACAAGAGGGAGTAATAGTAGAAGTATTATTGGATAGTATAATAATAGGATGAGTTATAAGTTTAGAATTTATAAGAAAACAAGAATTTAAGTTGAAGAAAATAGAAAGACCAATTTATATAAGAAATGTAGACAGATTCTTCAACAAGGAGAAACCTATTGAGCATATAGTGGAGGTGAATATTTATTATCAGGGATATAGAGAAAGACTGAAAATCAATAAGATTAGTAGTTAAAAGTGGAGTGTGATTTTGGAAATACCATAGTTGTCAAGACAACAGAAAGTGAACTTAGTTTTTTATTATTTTCTTTCTTATGTTTATTTTCTTTTGATTTATTTTTCATCTTTTCTATTTTTAGAACTCTGGGGTTAGGGTTAGAAGTGATCAATCACATCAGTTACATTTGATGGTATGATTACAACATTGATCATAGAACTTGAGAGAAAGTTGTAGAAGGTTCTAGAACAAGTGATGTCATACAACATGGATACTACATGTTGACCTCATGTACTACACATGGTTGTTTAGGGTAGGGTGCACAGTAGTTAGCACAGACCACCGGTAGTAGTATATAAGAAAAACTAGTTTGTAAAGGGATCTCTATCGAGTTCTCTTGTATTACTCTAATACAAGGGTTGTTCTTATTTCCCACTCTAAGGACTTAAGATCATAACAATAGCTTGCTCACCACAATTCTGAAATTGATTGGAGAATAGGAGAGGTAAAAATAATAAAGTATCTAGAAGAGTATGAAAAGCAGTGGAGACCAAAGCAGAGAAAACTAGAGTAGTAGAAGTAGCAAGAGAAAGAGAAAAGAAAAGAAGAAGGAAAGAAATGAGAGGAAATAGAATAAGAGAAGAAAAAGAAGAAGAAAAAACCAAAGAAAGAAAAAATGATGGAAGTAAAAAATATAGCAGAAGAATGAGAAATTTGGGATGAGGAGGAAGAAGCAGCAAAATCTAAAGAAGAGACCAAGAAATTGGTTTCTCAAAGGTTCCACAAGTAGATTTATATCTTTAGAAAAAAAGCAAGTGAGAGGATGCCAATAAGAAAGATGTGAGATTATATAATTGATGTAAAAGAAGTGTTTGTGTTGAGAAAAGGGAAAGTGTATTCATTGTTAAGAGAAAAGAGAGAAGAAGTATGTAAGTTCATTGAAGAACAATTGAGAAAGAGGTATATCAGACCCTCAAAGTTGCCACAAATAGCACCAATGTTTTTTGTAGGAAAGACAGACAATAAGAAGAAAATGATGTAGAACTATAGATATTTAAACAAATGAACTATAAAAAACAATTATCCTTTGCCTCTGAAATTAAACATTGTAGAAAATATTAGTACTAAAAATTATCTACTAAATTAGACTTACAATAAGGTTATAATAATGTGTGGATAAAGAAGGAAGATGAGTATAAGATAGTATTCATAACTCCAGAAGGATTATTTAAACTTATAGTTATGTTCTTTGGACTAACCAATTTTCCAGCTATATTTCAAATAATGATGAGCAAAATCATATAGAACTTGATCAATACTGGAGAAGTAGCAAGTTTCATTAACAATATAAGTGAGAACAGAGGAGGAAAAAAGACATGATAAAGTAGTGGAAAAAGTAGTAAAAAGGTTGGTGGAAAATAACTTGTATGTAAAACCAGAGAAATGCAAGTAAAAGGTGGGGGAAGTAGAATTCTTGGGAGTAGTGATTGAACTGGAAGGGATTAAGATAGAAGAAGAGAAGGTGAAAGAAGTGCTAGATTGGCCAACTCCAAAAGAAGTCAAGGATATATAGAAGTTTTTAGAACTAGCTAATTATTATTGGTGGTTCATTAAAGATTTTATGTCCATAGCCAGACTATTATATGACTTGATGAAAAAAGATCAGAAGTGAGATTGGATAGAAAAGTAGGAGAAGGTGTTTAGTGAATTGAAGGAGAGGTTTATAAAAGAACTAGTATTAGTAGCACCAGATTTAGACAGAAAATAAGAATGGAAGTAGATGTATTAGACCATGTAATAGAAGAGGTATCATCTATAGAGTGTGAAAATAGGAAATAAAGGCCTGGAGCTTATCTCTCAAAATCTATCAATGAGATAGAGAGAAACTATAAAATCTATGATAAGAAAATGCTAATGGTGATTAGAGGCTTAGAGAATTGGAGATACTTGTTAGAGGGTGTATGTTGTGGCAATTACTAGTCATAACAACCAATAGTAATACAAGCAATAAACCTCTCAGCAGGATATCAAGTGGAAATTACAAGAGAACTTGACAAGGAGTCTTTGCTGAATTGCTACCCTATTTATATAAATTACATGTGGTCCATGCTAACACTAATTTAACCTTGTCCTCAAGTCCATATGTTGTCCATGCCTTGTCCTTATATCTTTCATAAGAATACCATGCCCTATACATGTGCCCTGACATCATTTTTCTAGTCCCTTCTAGCCCAGTCTAGGTCTATGACTTTACATCATGTGATATGTCATGTGACTGCAGTCACATGCCTCTTCATTGTCAATAAAAAAATCAAAAGAAAAGAAATATTAAATTAAGAAAAATAGATAAAAGGAAAAGAAAAATGTTACTGCTCAACTGCATCATAACAGTGTAAAGTTTAAGTTTGAGGTCTAGACAGACTATAAGAATTTAGAATATTTCATAAAAGCATAGAAATTAAATAAAAGATAGGCCTATTAGATATTATATTTGTCAAGATTTGATTTCACTTTAAAACATATGCTAGAAACAAAAATGGGGAAAGCAGATAGACTTAGTAGGAAACCAGACTAAAAATTAATAAAAAAACTTGAAATAGATATAATAGGAAAAAAAATAGTTAGAGAAAAAGATAAGGAAGTAGTTAGAGTAGTAGAAGAAATGAAAAAAGTAGGAGTAAAAGTATTAAGAGAAAATAAATGGCAAGTAGAAGGAGATTTGGTGTTGAAGAAGGGAAAATTACATATGCCAAAGGATGAGGAGTTGAGGGTGGAGATAATCTGGTTATACCATAATATACCAGTAGCAAGATATGAAGAGAGATAGAAGACAATAGAGTTGGTGACAAGAAATTACTAGTAGTCAAAAGTAACAAAAGATGTAAGAAAATATATGGAGAAATGTGATATGTGTTTAAACCTTAAAGTGTTAAGGTAAGAAAAGAACCTTGTATTGGGTAACATAAGAGAACTCAATGGAGTTCCAAATACAAAGTGTCTACCTTATATATGCTAGACTACTAGTCTATGCTATACTAACCTTAGCTTACTCTAAAGACTATGTGTATTATATGCTATTAAAATATAAGATGACATCATTGTTCTAGAATCTTTGACAATGTTCAATGTAACATGTGATGTCATATTGACTCCTAACCCTAAGTCTAAAATAGAAAATAAATAGAAAATAAAATAGAAATAAGAAAGAAAAATAAAATAAAATCTACTATCTTTGATTCTGATACATAAAGTTCCAGACAACAACCCTATAGTATCTAAAAACTCAAAGTATATACAATAGTAAAATATTATTAGATTAATACTTCTATATTTAAGAATGTTGGCCATTATATATAGTTCTTTAGTTTAATAATCAACTGAGATTATACTATACTTGCTCTAAGTACATCTAAACCTCTTCTTCCAAAATATGACCATGTGACAAGTTAGACTAGATGCAATAATTTTCTGTTAAAGCTAAGATTGTCTTATTTGTGTAGTACTACTTCTAATCTATTTTTTGACCTCATCTTTTAGCCTAACCTGTTTTCTGTACTATCTGTAGATAATTCCAACAAGTATAAATCACTCTTAACAGTATTATCAGACTACATAGCTACTATTGCAACCTAGTCCTCCCTAGACAATCTGACTATTAGACATGGTTCATATCTTATTATCCAAGATCTAGAAGAATATCTCAGAAGTTCAGAACTAAGTAGTTTTGCATTATCTAAGAATATAGAAGGCAAAATAGAACATCTTTTAGCTCCAGCTTATGTGCTACATCTCTATAAGTTGCATAGATTGCATATTTCAGATCAAGAATTAGGAACTTAGAGATTAGAAAACCACCAGAGAGTAGTGAGGTGTGTTATTACTAATACTGGAAGAGAGATGTTAGTTTTAGTTGATTTTCAGAATGACTACTATAGTATAAACTACTGGATTATATACTAGTTAGTATATCTAAGATAGCTATCTAGAATGTAACTGCTAAGCAAGTTATTCTGATTACTGGTAATTCTCAGATATCAAGAAAGAGAGATCTATAGAGTTATCTTGGACTAGCAAGAACATCTGAGATGAAATAAATAGGTTTGATCTGTACTAGAAGAAGTTTGGGAGTATGGATGGGAATAGGTAATTATCTGTAGGTTGGAACAGATGAGGTTGGAACATGGAATATGACACTGACCCTTGCTCTGATAAGATGGCATTTTCCTATTGTAACTTCACTTCTCTCTCTAGACTCCTATCTAGTCAATAACTGAGCAAATAATTTGCTTATATAGCTATTCCACCCTGATACTCCAGATATTTAATAAGGTCAATCCTAAACCACCTATTCTTCAGAAAGATGTCCAAAAGTACATTAAAATCTCCCAAAATTGTTCTAGCTAATAACAATTCTAATTGAATCAATACACTAGAAGCAGAAAAGCCTTTTCTGCCTCTGAAAACTACCATGTCCCAACAACCATCTTAGTCAATAAACTTTTTAGTTGAGATTCTCAGAAAACTTGTAACTAACTTAATCTCTATAACAAGCTCTATTCTTTCTATAACAAGAACCCAAATGCTGAATATGTTTAATAGCACAGATTTTAAGAAACTCAACAGTTTTCTGTTCCAATGCCAACTCTATTTTCATGCAAATCCTGTATAGTTCACCATAGATATTACAAAGGTAAACTTTGCAATGACTTATCTAATAGAAGTTGCATAGAGCTGGTTTAAGATTGGGTTAGATCAAGAAGTGCAAGGAATCTATCAAAATTGGCTCCAAAACTGAGTATAGTTCACAGAAGAACTATGCCAACACTTCAGATTATCCAATCTCATTATAGATATAGCTATAATACTTGACAACTTGTAGATGAAAACTAGCAACAAAATTACTATATATGTCATTGACTTCATAAAGTATTTATTCTAGCTAGGATGGGAAGATAAAAAGAATACAACTATACCTACAACTTTATATCTGCTTTCCAATTTAAACATCTGTGCCTCTAATAGAAACAACCTGAATCAAAGTGACATCTCCAAAAAGTTAGTGTCAAAGCTGAAAGCAGTAGACTCTAATTATTTTCATTCTCTTTTTTCATTTTAATTTTATTTTCTATTTTCTATTTTTAGAATTAGAGTTAGGGTTAGAGTAATGATATCATGCTGTCACACATCAGTCACATCAGATGACACAGTAACAGTAACAGTCACAAGTTACATAATTTAGAGAAGGATATAGAAGATTCTAGAAAGATAATGTTATACAACATGTGCAACATATATTAACCTTAAGGCTAACACATGGCTGTTTAGGGTAGGTTAGAAGTAGCTAGCATGGACCATGTGG
>Ga0157359_1000396_pt1 | contig 15618 bp, 16 predicted proteins | sample AttcapACBM3_FD_111482 | JGI IMG/M metagenome (GOLD analysis project Ga0157359, IMG submission 111482) | Fungus gardens microbial communities from leaf cutter ant in Botucatu, State of São Paulo, Brazil - Atta capiguara ACBM3 | ecosystem: Host-associated > Fungi > Mycelium > Unclassified ...
ATTCGGTGTTTTGACTTTCGGATAAACCCGTGTGATATCCAGAACGACTTGATGCTCATAGAGAATAGCAGCCGCTTTTGTTTGTATTTCTATCCGTGAAAAAATGATGTTATTCCATTGATTCCTGAGCTCAGACAAAATAATTTGCAAGTCAGCGTTGATCTGAATAATTTGGTAAGTGAAGAAATGGAAAGCAATGAATGGGAAATAAATTGCTCTGGCGTGTTTTAAAACGCCTGATGCTTCGATTTGGTATTTTTGTTTTTTATAAATTATTTCACCTTCGCATTGGCAAGAAACATACCAGTAGTCAGCTATTCCCCATTGCAAAGCCGAATGATTTTCAATGTCGGTGCAGATTTTCACTTTGAGTTGGCAACTGAGTTCTTCATCATCACGCTTAAAATAATAGTTGGGAAAATCGGCCTGAATATGATCGACATCAAGAAACTGATAGCGATCTACTTCTAATTGACATTGTTCTTTTGCACTATAACTTTTGAGATGCCCCACAGTTGATGCGCTGCTACTGACCAAAACAGTAGCTGTATCAATCGCGGTTGTGGTAATGGCACTGGCGTTATAGCAAATCGGAATACGAGGCTGCCCAATCAGGCTAATAAAATTGAAATAATGAAAAGGTTCAGGCAAATTTGGCAGGATCAAGGCCTGATAAACAATTTTAAAAAGGCCTTTAGGCGGGTGAAAAGTTAAAGCATCTGACTTATTGAGGTTCAGCTGCTTTAATTGATTATTACTCATCAATATTGGCATACTGAACCTCCTGAATTTTAAGTTGTTATTTTTTCATCATTCTTTTTGGCAAACAAGGTCGTTACAAATCCAGAGAGTACATAGAGAATACATACAATCAGGATTCCTACAGGAATGTTGTACGTGATTGCAGCAAAAATCAAGACTACAGGCAACATCACGACAAAAGGTACACGTTTACGATCCATTTGTTTAAATGAATAGTATTTGATGTTTGAAATCATCAATAAACCAACGGCAACCATCACAACAGCATTGATGACCTGAATTACAATATCTCTTAAATCAAAGATAAACGGGAAATCACGACCGACCCATACCAATGAAATCACGGTGACAGCAGCAAGCGGGCTGGCAATTCCAATAAAGTAACGCTTATCTACAACACCAATCTGCACGTTGAAGCGAGCCAAGCGGAATGCAGCACAAGCGGTATAAATAAAGCAACATGCCAAACCAATACGCCCCAGATCGTGTAGACTCCAGCTATACATCAAAATTGCAGGTGCGACACCAAAGGCCAATAAGTCTGAAAGTGAATCATATTGTTCACCAAATGCACTTTGTGCGCCAATTGCACGTGCAACACGACCATCTAAACCATCAAGCAATGCAGCCAAGAAAATTGCATAGATCGCTTGGTTAAAATTGCCATTCATGCTCGCAATAATTGAGTAGAAACCAGAAAGAAGTGCAGCTGTTGTAATTAAATTAGGCCACAAATAAATGCCACGACGTTTCACTTTTTGTCCTTCGTGCGTATGCTCTTCTTCTTCTACTTCAAAAGTGATGCCATCAAAAGAATGAGCATCTTTATTTAAATCAGAATCAGGTTTAAGAGAATTTGTCATTATTTTCAATTCCTCGAGAATCTTTGGACGTTGATGGGTTATTCACCCACCAACCAACGCACAGCAGCATGTCCACCATTTTCACTCATACGTAAATGTGGAAATAACCATTGTAATGCTTGATCCGCATCTTCCGAGAATTTCCAAGGTGGATTAATTACCAATAAACCACAACCATTCAAACCAACTGGTGTGTCATCTGGCCATACGCAAATTTCACAAATCAATTGACGGCGGATACCAGTTTTAAACATTTTCTTTTCAAAACGGTCAATCATCGCGCGATCTTTGATTGGATACCAAACAGCGAATACACCTGTTGGCCATTTTTTATGTGCTGTTTGCAGTAATTCAACCAACTGCGGGAAATCTTTACGCTCGATTTCATAAGGTGGGTCAATCATGACCAATCCGCGCTTTTCTTTAGGAGGGATGACACCCATCAGGCCTTCATAGAAATCACGCTCATGCAAGCCCGCACGTTTATCGCGAATATTAAAATATAATTGTTGAAATACATCACGCTGCATTTCGAACACAGTCGCTTTATCCATTTCACGCATGCCTTCAAGGGCAAACCACGGTGAACCTGGATAAGCACCTTTACCCGAACCCGCACGCATATCTTCAACAATTTTAAGATATTGCTTTACACCTTCAGGCGCATTACGTTTAATCGAATCGTCAAGTTTAACCAAACGATGGATACCCGTTAAGAATTCACCTGATTTTTGTGCTTCAGAAGTCGATAAATCATATTTACCGGCACCACCATGGGTATCTATATAACGATAAGGTTTATCTTTAGCATTTAAGCGAGCAAGCAGTTGAAGCAAAAGTACATGCTTCATAACATCGGCAAAGTTACCTGCATGGAAATGGTGACGGTAATTCATGTTGACAATTATTCCTCAATTCAAAGGATAGTCTAACATGAAAATAGGGGCCGATGACATTTCACAGATGCTTGCGACTGTTGACATTTTTTAGCTGATACAAGGCATGGTTTTCGAAATTTAGCATTCTAAATGAGAAAAGCATAACACCGAAGCAGCAAAAAATGTCGCAGTCCCGAAGGGTTATAGCTAAAACTGCCCTAAACTTCGTTATGAAACTTGACAAGGGGATCGCCATTGCCTACGTTCCATGCCTCGTTTATGTCGTTTTAGCTTATAACGCAAGGCATGGTTGAAATATCAGCGACCCCTCAACTATTCTTTAGCGTTGATGTGATCATCTAAAATCATACTACAATCTAACAAACAGAACTGGAGTTCTATGCAACGAACCTCTCTTGCTGAATCATGGAATCTAGACCAAATTCTGGATGATTTAAATGAATTTGGCTTTGCCTTAATTGATGATGTCTATTCAAATGAATATGTACAATCTCTTGTTCATGAATGCACCTCTCATCTTGCTGAATTCAGAGCAGCTGGAGTACAAAACGGTGTTGTCAGTCATATTCGTAGTGACCATATTCTCTGGATTGATGGTCAGTTACCGATTGCTCAACAGCATATCAAAGCTTTAGAAGAGTTCTCACAAGCGTTAAATCAAGCGTTTTATCTTGGGATTAAAGAAGTGGAAGCACATTTTGCCTGCTATAACGCCGGTGAATTTTATGCTTTACATCGTGACAATCCTCAACAAAAAAATGACCGAATGATTTCCACCGTATTCTATGTGCATGAAAGCTGGCAAGAAGATTGGGGCGGTCAATTACGCTTGCAGGATAAAAATGGTCAATGGCATATTATCCAGCCCTCACCTAATCGTCTGGCGATTTTCCAGAGCGATTTATTGCATGAGGTTCTACGCTCAAAACAACAGCGCTTGTCGATTACTGCATGGTTACGTAGTGGAGGCTCGATCTGGAATCAAGGCTAAGCCCTTTAAATTCCTGAAAACAACCTTATATACCTAGGCATAACTGACGATTCTGGATCAATACATGTCGAACGAGACAAAACAAGTCATTGCACGAATTGGTGAAACTGACCAACTCTTTTTAGAGAATAATAGCCCTGAACTTGCTTTAGAGCGTGCAGACCTGCGTTTACAGCTGGTCGTACTTAGTCATGTGCGTCAGGAACAATTACACTTCTTACAGGAAGCAATCGTACTGCTTGAACAAGCACGAATTGAATATGACGAAATGCCATTAAGCCTGTATCTCAATCTGTCGTTATATTTGGCCAAAGCCTATATGATTTATTTCGAGCTGACTAAAGAGCAACGTTTTGCCCTCATTACCCAGCAGATATTAAAGCCTTTGGCATATACAGAACACTTAGATATTTATTTCTTCTTGGCTTACGCTTCGGCCTCTAAGCAAGAACTCGCATTAACACGACATTGGCTAACGAAATACGTATCTTGCCTGGATCATGATTTAGAGTTATTACAGCTCCATCCTGCTTTTAATCAAGCACGTCAAGAAGACTGGTTTGCAGCCCTTATAAAAAATAAAGCTCACTGATGTGAGCTTTATTTTTATTGAATCATTACTTGGTACTGTCTACATGCAACTGTTGATTCAGTTCATCAATCACAATGGCCCATTCATCATCTTTGTCCCAATGACTTTTTAGAAAATCTCGCTGACCTGCGCTCCAGAATTCAGCCTCATGCAATTTCTGATCCGCACTAAGCTGATGTGCTTTCACAAAACTTTCAATTGCTGCTTCATCTGCCCCAAGCCCAAGTTGCTCAAATAAAAGTTCTAATGTAGGTTGCTGTTCAAACATTGTTATTCTCCATACAGTGCTTCCGATCAAAATAATTTATCAGCAAATGCATCGGACATGCTTAGGTATGTCTATATTTTCTTGTTGTTTTTTGTGTGCTATGTATAAAAAAAGCACTCTCAGGGAGAGTGCTTTTTCAATTTATCAAACTGATAAATTATTTTACCATGTCAGCGATTGCTGCACGTTCTTCTTCAAGCTCATTCAGCGTGAAGTTGATACGCTCACGGCTGAATTCGTCAATTTCTAAACCTTGAACGATTTTGTATTCACCGTTTTCAGTTGTTACCGGGAAACCGAACATTACGCCTTCTGGAATACCATAAGAACCATCAGATGGAATACCCATAGTTACCCATTTGCCGTTTGTACCAAGCGCCCAGTCACGCATATGGTCAATTGCAGCATTCGCAGCTGAAGCAGCTGAAGACAAACCACGCGCTTCGATAATCGCAGCACCACGTTTACCAACAGTTGGAAGGAACACATCTTTGTTCCAAGCCGCATCGTTGATTTTGTCTTTTAAGCTTACGCCATTTGCAGTTGCAAAACGGTAGTCAGCATACATTGTTGGAGAGTGGTTACCCCAAACAGTCATATCTTCGATGTCAGAAACTGCAACGCCTGCTTTTTGAGCAAGTTGAGTCAACGCACGATTGTGGTCAAGACGTAACATTGCTGTGAAGTTTTTCGCTGGAAGATCTGGAGCAGATTTCATTGCGATATAAGCATTTGTATTTGCTGGGTTACCAACAACCAATACTTTAACGTCACGGCTAGCAACTTCGTTCAATGCTTGACCTTGGCCAATAAAGATTTCGCCATTTACTTTTAATAAGTCAGCACGTTCCATACCTGGACCACGTGGACGAGAACCAACTAATAACGCATAGTCAGCATCTTTAAATGCAACTTTAGGATCATCAGTCCCGATCATGCCTGCCAATAATGGGAAAGCACAGTCATCAAGTTCCATCATCACGCCTTTAAGCGCTTGTTGAGCTTTCTCAAAAGGAACTTCAAGCAATTGTAAAATGACTGGTTGATCTTTACCTAACATTTCACCGCTTGCGATACGGAATAATAAGCTATAACCAATTTGACCAGCAGCGCCTGTAACGGCAACACGAACGGGTTGCTTCATGTGATATTCTCCAATGAGATGCGTTAGCACGATTGAACTTTATTGTTATTCAACCGAATTATCATAAACGGCAAAGATTGTACTCTAAAGCGAATGCATATGCATGTAAAAGAGAATGAATTTCAACGAAAGTCTAATAGAAAATACAAATCAAACTAGGTAAAAGCCTAATAACTGCCTTTAATCGTAAACTCACTTGGGCAGCCTGTCACAATATGGCTAGCACATTGTTTATATTGACCATTTTTCTGATAACAGACGCGAATTTCAGTCAAAACCGAATTAAATTTTGAAGATTGGCAGGTAAAACGAATGCCATTTGGCGGTAACGATGGATTAAGCTTGGTAAATTGCTGTCTAAGACTTTCTTTTTGTACTTCAATGGTATTTGGACTGGTCAAATCAGCTGGTATTTTCAAGCGTTCAGCAAAATTAATAATCGTTCTAAAATATTGGCTGGCATTCATTGGCATACAACCGCCAACATCTTGCCACAATTGCATCCGTGCATTTTCATCAGGCATTACCCGTGCAACCACTTTCGCTTGCAAAGGAGATAGTCTTGCAGATGTTTTAGTGGAACAATCCCGATTTGGAGATACTTCGGGCAGTAAACTGGCAATGGTAAGCGAATAACCTTCCAGACATTTACGTTGTTTTTGTCTTGATGAATCAAAGGAACAAGCAGCAGGCGTCATTTGCACATGCATGACATAACCTGCAACATCCTGTTTATCAGCTGCATATAATGGTGCAGCGAATGATAGAGCCAGATAACAGATCAATGCCTGTATAGCTCTTTTCCACTGCCCTTTAAATAAGTCGACTGCTTTCATCAAATGCAAAAACTTCATTATCTCAATTAAACATCTTCGTGTGTTTAAGGACTATTGCGCACAGGAATTGTACTCATCCGTTTTTCTAACGACTGTGCACCCTGCCCCAGCACCACACCATAATGTGTCGCATTGGTCATGACATGTTTCACATAGTCACGTGTTTCCAGTAATGGAATGGTTTCGGTGTACTGATCTGCTGCCATGGTCTGAATATCTGGCTGCCAACGGCGTGCACGATTCGGGCCAGCGTTATAACCAGCAGTTGCCAATACCGAGCTACCACTCAATTGATTCTGAATCATTGAAAGGTAATAAGTACCGTAACGAATATTGGTATTCATTTCACTTAATGCCGCAGGGTTATAAGTTTCACCCATTTGTCGTGCAATCAGTTTTGCGGTGTTTGGCATAATCTGCATTAAGCCACCTGCACCCACATGCGAACGAGCAGAAGTCACAAAACGACTTTCTTGGCGCATTAAACCATACGCCCAAGCGGGATCAATACCAGCATTGTAACTATGGCTAGTGACATTGCTGCGATGCGGTGTTGCATAACGATAGGTGTCATTATGACGAGAGGTGGTGCGGTCAGCCGCATAAATGGCACGATCATACCAGCCCATGTCATGTGCACGTTTTGCAGCCGCAAGTAACAAGCCATCATCGTGTTGCAAATAAGCCTGTCGAACGGCCCAGTTCCACTCACGGTTGGTATACGTTGCAGGTGCATTAACATTTCTTAGCGCAAAGGCACGTCTAAAATGAATATTTTGATTGAGGCGCTGAGTATCTTGGGCACTCGGCTGTTCATTATAAGGCTGATGGTTATAGCGTTCGCCAATACGGTCTTTGGCTAACAAATTATGATAATCATCGCCACCTTGTGCGAGCTTACGATAAATCTGCTGAGCAGCCTGCTTTGAGCCACCATCTGAACGTTGCTCAGATGCACGCGCTAACCAGTATTGCCAACGATCTTCCTGCTTTTGTGTCACCGACATCGCATCAATGGCACGAATCAGACTTTCCCAAGCCCCGAAACGAATCGCTTGACGCGCATAAATTTCAGCTTCTTCTGGGCTAAACGGATAACCATAACTTTGATCGAAAGCATTGAGTACTTCACGGTTAAAACCATTTTTCATCACGGTCGTACCGCCAACATAACCAATGGTACGGTATAAATATTTCTGTACCGGTTGAGGCACATCCTGAACAACGCGTTGCACATTGCCTAACGCATTGGTTAGGTCACTATCTGCCACACGGCCTAAAGCAAAAATCAGATAGGCATAATCAGCATCATTGGACTTAGGTGCGCTCCACAAATAGCCCAATGGATTGGCCTGAATCTGGTTAAACTGAGCCAGTGAAAGATTTAAACCCAGGGTTTGGGCGGTTGCAACGGCCTGACCAGACTGGCCCGCACGTAATTGTCCCCACAAACGTTGCTGACGATCCTGTGAGGTCATGAGTGGACTAGACAACATTAAGCGACCTAAGCCATTACATGATTCAGGTTGAGTATTGGTGGTTAACCAGATGTCTTTATATTCAGCAAAAACCAGACTATCGCCAGTCTTGGCGCGCACTTGTGCCACTGCACAGCTTTCTTCCTGATCTGGATTGGTGACATAGCTCAATACAGGCTTGGCATCGGCAAAGCTGGCCTGTTTGACTTTTTCTTCGACATAATCGGCCGCAAGTTTTTCAGCCATCGCTGATTGTGGGTAACGCTGAGCAAAACTGATAATGGATGTGGCAGGCTGAAAGCCGAGATTGGTATTGAGTTTCCAGTATTCTGGATAATAACCCAATGCATCATTCTGCATTTCATATTGATATTGGTCGAGTAGAGCAGTGTTGCCCGAATTGGCAGCACGTAGAGCATCATTGAATTGTTCATCCAAAGCATAGACCGACGAGCAGGCAATCATTCCACTCATGGCAATAAAACGACGGAAACTGTTCTTATTATTCGATTTACGTCTTCCTGTTGTTATTAAATCACACTGCTTTTTCATCTTCATCAATATCTATGCCCAATTTTGCCTGCTTACATAGTGTAATAAGTCTAGCTTCTCACTATTGTTGTGTTATGTAAATTACTGATTCATATTCATTAAAATTCACACAATTTTATTCACAAACTGTCCATTTTTGTCAGTTTTTTATTCTCTGCGCACAACTAAAAATACTGCTATAATCCGCGGTTTATTTAAATCCACCTTGTTTAGGAGCCTGCATGACGGTTCAAACATTCATTCCCAGTGCTGTAAAAGCTGCCTCAGAAAACACTGTTACCCAGCCAATGCACACCGCTGATGTTTCAATTAAGAAGTTATATATTGAAACGCAAGGGTGTCAGATGAATGAGTATGACAGTCATCGTATGGCAGATTTGTTAGGTGATTCGCATGGTTATGTGCTCACTGACAATCCTAATGACGCTGATATCCTGCTCATGAATACCTGTTCGATTCGTGAGAAAGCGCAAGAGAAGGTTTTCAGTGGTTTAGGTCGCTGGCGTAAACTTAAAGAAAAAAATCCTGATCTGGTGATTGGTGTCGGTGGTTGTGTTGCCTCTCAAGAAGGTGACAACATTCAAAAACGCGCACCTTATGTCGATATGGTTTTTGGTCCGCAAACCTTGCACCGTTTGCCACAAATGCTGGATCAGCATAATGAGCAAGTGGAAAAACCAAAGAAAGAAAAAATCAAACTGGTTGATATTTCTTTCCCGGATATCGAAAAGTTCGACTTCCTGCCTGAACCACGCGTAGAAGGATTTAAGGCCTTTGTCTCTATCATGGAAGGCTGTTCTAAATACTGCTCGTTCTGTGTGGTTCCTTATACACGCGGTGAAGAAGTTTCGCGTCCACTCGATGACGTGTTGGCTGAAATTGCAGGCTTAGCTGAAAAAGGCGTACGTGAGATCAGCTTGCTCGGTCAAAACGTGAATGGTTATCGCGGTGAAACCTTCGAAGGTGGCATCTGCACCTTCCCTGAACTATTGCGTTTAGTTGCAGAAATTCCTGGGATTGGTCGTCTACGTTATACCACCTCTCACCCGCTTGAATTTTCAGATGATCTGATTCAGTGCTACCGTGATTTACCACAAATGGTTTCGCATCTACATTTGCCAGTACAAAGTGGTTCGAACGATGTACTACAAGCGATGAAGCGTAACCACACCATTGATGTTTATATTGATAAAATTGCCAAGCTACGCAAAGTACGTCCAGATATGCATTTATCGAGTGACTTCATTATCGGTTTCCCGGGTGAAACTGATGAACACTTTGCTGAAACTTTGCAATTCATTAAAGATTTAGATTTTGATCATTCTTATAGTTTCGTTTATTCAAAACGTCCGGGAACACCTGCATCAGACTTACCAGACAGTACACCGGAGCAAGTGAAAAAAGATCGTCTTGCACAAGTACAAGAAGTGATTAAGAAATCAAGTATCGATAAAACGGATGCCATGCTAGGTAAAATTGAGCGTGTCTTGATTGAAAAAGTATCTGATAAAGATCCGAATGTTTTAATGGGTACGGCGGACAATACACGTTTAGTGACATTTATCGGTGATGCAACGTGGGTTGGACGTTTTGCAGAGATTGAGATCACTGAAATTAAAACTTTAAATTTAGTTTACGGAGAACTCTTGAATCTTGAACCTGACGTGGCGTAATGTAAGGGTTATTCCTACAAAGCAACAAAAAGGGTTTATCTTGACTGCAGCGATTCGACGTACAGTAACGTTCCCTGAAATTCCATTGGAACGATTGAAAAGCATGCTCGGTGCGTATAACGGGCATTTAAAACAAATCGAACAACGTTTAGATGTCAAAATTACTCACCGTGGCGATGCCTTTTATCTCGATGGTGATATGGAAGCAGTCGAAAGAGCCGAAGCACTATTGCAACGGCTCTATCAAGAATCAGAAATTTCCTCACAAATCAGTGCCGATGTGATTCATTTGATGATTCAGGGTTCACAGACCGACCGTGAACTCATGGATGATTCAGAACAAGAGCATACTGGTCTTGACAGTGTTTGGTTGCAGACCCGTAAAGGGCGCATCAACCCACGTGGCGCCAATCAAAAACGCTACGTACAACGTATTCTACAAAGTGATATTTCATTCGGTATTGGCCCCGCAGGGACAGGTAAAACGTATCTGGCGGTCGCTGCTGCGGTTGATATGCTGGAACGTAATGAAATTCAGCGGATCCTGCTGGTTCGCCCAGCAGTTGAAGCAGGTGAAAAGCTCGGTTTCTTACCGGGCGATCTTACCCAGAAAATCGACCCTTACTTGCGCCCACTTTACGATGCCCTGTATGAAATGCTGGGCTTTGAAAAAGTGGCTAAACTGATTGAACGCCAAGTGATTGAAGTTGCTCCCCTCGCCTATATGCGTGGACGAACCCTCAATCACTCTTTCGTCATTTTGGATGAAGCGCAAAATACCACGCCTGAACAGATGAAAATGTTCCTCACCCGTTTAGGTTTTGGTTCTCGTGCCGTGATTACAGGTGACGTTACTCAGGTTGACTTACCACGCGGTCAGCAATCTGGTTTAGCTCATGCATTACGTGTACTTGAAAATGTACATGAAATTCATATCACTCGTTTCCACTCCCGAGATGTAGTTCGTCATCAACTGGTACAAAGAATTGTTGAAGCTTACGAAGGCTGGGACAGCGAACAGCAACGCTTGTCTGCTGAAGCCCGCGCCGAACGCAAAGCAAAACAAGAAGCGCTGATTGCAGAAAATGATGAGAAAGCTGATGCTCAGCATTAAATAATATTAATCTAATTCGATACTCGGAGCTGTCATTCGCAACCTGCGTGGTTCAAAAAGGATAACGAGTGATGACCATGTAACTCAAATTAGTTTAATGCAAGATGCGAACAGGTTTTGCGAATGACAATGGTTTTGCCTACTTTTGCCAAAACAAAAGTAGGTCGCGCCGAAGGCTTATCCAGCAAATGGATGAGAATGTGGCACGATTCCACCATGATCTTTATCTACATTTCTTAGACTCAATCTAAGCTCGTAGATCTAATTTATATCTAAGGATCTATTTTGAAAATCAATTTAAGTCTTCAACAAGACTTTCAAGCTGCTGAATTGCCACTCAAACGTGGTCAAATCAAAAAAAATATCGAAACTGCACTGCGTCATGTCGGTTTCGATGTCAATTGTGAAATTGGGATTGCCTGTGTTGATCTCGCAGAAAGCCATGAACTCAATTTGCAATATCGTGAAAAAGACAAACCCACCAATGTCTTGTCTTTCCCAAGTGACATTCCAGAGGAAATGCTCAGCTTACTTGATGCAGAGCCACTCGGCGATTTAGTGATTTGTATTCCTGTGGTTTTACAAGAAGCTGCTGAACAGCAAAAAACGCCAAATGATCATTTCACTCATTTACTGGTTCACGGCGTTTTACATTTACTCGGCTATGACCATGAGACCAGTGAAGCCGAAGCTGAAGAAATGGAAGCTTTGGAAATTGAGATTCTGAAAAAACTGGGTATCGCCAATCCTTACCAAGCTGATGAAAGCTAATCCAAGGTCCTATGTATATCGTTATTTTTAAAGCCACGATCAAAGCACTCGATGCAACTTATTCAGAAATGGCACAAATGCTCAGAAATAAAGCCTTAAGCCAATTTAACTGTGCCAAGTTTGAAGCATGCAGTGAAAATGGTTTTGAAATTGCCCTGTCTTATTGGCATAACCTTGAAGATATTAAACGTTGGCAACAAGATGCAGAGCATCAAGTGGCTCAGCGCTTGGGTAAAGAGAAATGGTATCAGGACTTTAGTGTTGAAATCTGTAAGATTGAACGTGCCTATTCCAGTCAAAAGGAATTGTGAATAAATACAAACTTATCCACAAACCTCATAAAAAAACGGCTGAATCCAGCCGTTTTTTATTATTTCTTCTCTACCAGAAGATAAGAAATAACATTTTATTCAGTATGTTATTCATCTAAAGATCATTAATGCACTTCAAACTCTGCATCGACGGGGTCAAAACGCCAAGTCCGTATAATTCGCAACTCCGAAATATCCTTTTTCATCGCTGCATCAAATGCTCCAAATGGTGCACCACGCCGCACTGACGCTTTAGCAGCCTCATCCAAAACGGAATGCCCCGAACTTTCGATTAAACGAATCGCCCGAATCCCACCCTCAGCATTCAGAATAACCATTAAACGGACTTCCCCCGCTAAACGCTGCTGTTTTGCTTCATCAGGATAATAACGGTTGCCATACAATTCGACTTTCTGACGAAATTTATCCAGATAGGCAGCGGATGCATCTTGTTTGGCCTGAATACCATCTACTGTTTTAATGCGTTGTTTACGGCTAAAATTTTGCTGACGTTGTAAATATTGCGCCTCTAAACTGGCCACCATTGCGGCTTTGGCCTGAAACTGGCTTTGTAAATCATCCAGAGTCTTTTTTCGTTCGCTTTGTTCTGCCTGTTTTTGCCAGCTTAAAACGGTCATCAACACTTTTTCTTCAAACTTGAGCTCACGTTTTTGCTGAACTTTTTCCAGACTTTCTAGCTCAGACTCCCCTGTTGTCGCATCTGCTTGCATGGGCGCTGGCATATCGCTCGCCATACGATGCGCTTGACGGAAATCCCCCGAACCGTGTTGATCTGCCTGTGCGAGAAAATCAGCATCTTTGACTTTATCCGTACTTGGACGCACAGTGACTGCAATTTCTTTGGTTGAGGTGTCTGAAGGAGATGGCATAGTAAAATGAATAGCCAACACAGCTCCATGCAGCAGCATTGCCAAAGCAACTGAGCCCACAAAAACTGGATCTTGCCACCAATAAGGAGACAACGCTGAACGAAAATTTATTTTATTCCACATGGTATTAAAGCGACAAAAAATGTCCCATCCCCAACGGTGATAACCGTATAAAAACCAAAACAATATTCAAAATTTTACAAAAATGTGATCCACTTATAGTTACAGTGTTTCCATAGCATCATTTTATGAAAATGTAGCAATTAATTTTGCTACACTGCAAGTTAGAAATTTATTTTTATTTTTTAGTTAATACAAAGATCGTGGCATTGCATGACCTATCAATTCACTTTCTGGAACAACTTTTATGCAAACGCTAATCTCATCCGTTTTTAAACGTCTACGTAAAGTTTACCAAAAAGCAGAAGAATTCATCGAAGAAGAAAGAGAATTTTCGCTTTCACAAGTTTTTGTGAATGCAACCATGGAACGTTATGTCACCGAAAATGTCGACATGATGCAAGACCTGCATGCCGATTTATATGATGGCTGGTTACGCTTATATACGACACTGGATGTGAAAGGCTTACATACCACCCTTTCGGTCGACTTGAAACTGATTCAGATGGAAATGAATCAAAACGTACAACTAATGGTGTTTGAGCAGATCAGCAATACTCAGGTGATTGAAGCAAAATTTAAGAATATCTTTCAAAAATGGGGCTTTTACATTGCCATCTGGTATTACCAGAAATTCCGTGAAGAAGATCCACTAGGTAAAATTCTGGAACATTTTGACATCGTAAAGGTTAAAGATGACTTACTTTATCTGGACCTCAACCGTTGGCTAGGCAAGAAAGCAAGTATTATCGAAACGCTGAGCAAAGTGCATGTGAATCGTGCCCGTGTTCGCCCAGCAGAACTTATTGTGTGGGGCAACGTCAATCTAGCCGCAATTCTGTCACCGTCAAACGATGATGACTTTGATGAAGACAGTCTGGAAGATACTGAAGTCACTCCAATTCAACAAAAAGCCCCAAACAAATAGCAAATCGATTGCTCGGTGGTATGTTGTACCATAACGCATACCACGCATATACACAACTTCATGATTTATACGAAAAATTAACAAGCGCTTAGTAAAAAGCCTGATCTTTTCTTCACAATCTACAAGCATAATAGTCTTAAATCGTAGTGATAATTGAGTGATTGACTTATCAAGGTCACTCAGAGGATAGAATGTTATGACCAAGAAATTATTGAAAGTAGTGGGTATTACCTCTGCGGCCATTCTAAGTGCAAGCTTATCTAGTCATGCATTGGCAATGGCTCCTTTTCAGGCCAGCTATCAATTTAGCTACAACAATAAGAATTTAGGTTCTGCAACACGTACCCTTTCTCAACAAGGCAATAACTGGACGTATAAATTCAGCGCCAAAGCTGGTGCGATTGCTTCTGCCTCTGAAACCAGTCAGTTTAATTTTGCCAATAACAAAATTACCTCACAAAACTTTAGCCGTAGCAGCAAGATCCTGATTCACAGCAATACGATGAGTATTAACTTTAATCCAAGCAGTAAAGTTGTGAATACCAAGAAGGATGATCAGACCCGTTCATTTGCATGGCAGGCAGGCGCGCTGGATGAGCTCAATGCCGAGTTGCAAATCCGTGAAGATTTGAAAAATAACTCACTGAAAAGCAAATATTTGATCGCGGATGCCAAAGCGCTGGATGAGCGCCGTTTTGTGAAGCAAGGGACCGAAAGTGTTAAAACACCTTATGGCACATTTAATGCCATTAAAGTGGTCATGCAGCACGATAAACCTGAACGTAATACCGTATTCTGGTTAGCGCCAAAACTCGACTATCTGCCAGTAAAAATGGCGCATAATGATGGAAAATCGTCATACGGATTGTTATTAACTGGCTATTCGGGCAAAACAAACTAAGCAACTGGTCAATTTTGGCTTGCATTTTTTTTGATGCTTTTTAAAATATGCCTTTGCTTGAATAAGCATCCGTTTAGAGGATTCTCCCGTGTACGCTTTAGAACAGAAAATCTTAAATGAAGGTATCGTTCTATCTGATCAGGTTTTGAAAGTTGATGCTTTCTTAAACCACCAAATCGATCCTGTGTTAATGCAGCTGATTGGTAAAGAGTTTGCCGCTCGTTTTAAAGATGCAGGTATTACTAAAATTATTACCATCGAAGCTTCAGGTATTGCACCTGCAATCATGGCAGGTTTAGAACTTGGCGTTCCTGTTATTTTTGCTCGTAAATACCAGTCATTAACACTCAAAGACGACCTTTACCGTTCTAAAGTGTTCTCGTTTACCAAACAGACTGAAAGCACCATTGCGATTTCAAACAAGCACATCAGCTCAAGCGACAAAGCGCTTGTGATTGATGACTTCCTTGCAAATGGTCAAGCAGCACTCGGCTTAATCGACTTGATTCACCAAGCCAAAGCTGA